>Ga0214542_1004556_pt1 | contig 27391 bp, 20 predicted proteins | sample CNSS1metaG_FD_160096 | JGI IMG/M metagenome (GOLD analysis project Ga0214542, IMG submission 160096) | Root nodule microbial communities from cowpea collected in UCLA plant growth center, Los Angeles, California, USA - CNSS1 | ecosystem: Host-associated > Plants > Roots > Nodule | place: USA...
TATATATATATATATATATATATATATATATATATATATATATATATATATATATAAATAGATATCTTTAATGTAAGGCCAACTTTAATTGCTGCCCTAATTTAAAGGGACTACCTTAATTAGTTGGGCTTAAGGCAGACTCAGAGTGTCTAAATCCCTAAACCTGCCCTAACCATCTCACTTCTCTCCACTTTCAGAAAACAATTGCCTTGTTCATCTCCTTTTCTCCAAAATTGTGCTCTGCTACGGTTTGGTTCCTAGTCTTCTTCAAGTTAGCTCGACCTCGTTCTGTTCACGTAAGTTATTCCAACCCATACTCTTTATTTTTTTTTTCAGTTGAGTTTCGTGGTTCCAACTAGGGCTAACCATAGTGCTCTGTCCTTACTCCACTGTCCTTGATTCTAGCTCACTAAACTGCCCTAGGAACTGTGGTGCTTCTATGTTCGAACTGAAAAACCCCCTCAGTAGCTTTTCCATGTAACGGAAGCAAGGGTTTTGTATTTTTAAATTGGCTTAAATACCTTTTTGGTCCCAATTTTTGTGAGTTTTGTTTCGTTTGGTCCTCATTTTTTTGAAATGTTTAAAATAGTCTTGATTTTTGTAATTTGTGGTCAATTTGGTCCTTTTTGCATATGTCGTTTAAATCGTTAACGGAAGTGAACAGTAACTGCCTCGTGCAATCAATGGTTTTTTTAAAATTTTTTTAAATTTTTTAAATTTTAAAAAGTTGTCCACATGTCAAGTCAGCATTGTGACACGTGGCAATATCTCGTGGCTTATATTTAATTTGGTCCCAATTTTTTTAATTTTGTTCAATTTAGTCTCAATTTTCGTTAATTTTGTTCAAATCAGACCCAATTTTGCTCCTCTCCAAATTGACCAAATTTAATTTCTATATAAGTATTGTACTGAATCATTTAAAAAATAATGAAGAATTTTCTTTCTAATTTTAAAAGCAATGAAGAATTTTTCCTCTAATTTTAAACTAACTTTAACCCTATTTTTCACATGTACCAAAAATCACCCATATATAGTAGTTTCCGTCCAAAAATATAGCTAGGTTTGGTATAAATATAATGAAAGAAATATTTAAAATAAATGTGAATTTTAATAAAAATAAAATTTTCAGTATAACATTTATATAAAAAATAAATTTGGTCATTTTGGATAGAGACAAAATTGGGACTAAATTAAACAAAATTAACGAAAATTGGGACTAAATTGAACAAAATTAACGAAAATTGGGACCAAATTGAATATAAGCCACGAGATACTACCACGTGTCACAATGCTCACTTGACACATGGAAAAATTTTTAAAATTAAAAAAAATTTAAATTTAAAAAAAAAATTTAAAAATTTTAAAAAACCACAGAGTGACATGTGGCAGTTACATTTCACTTCTGTTAACGATTTAAATGGCGTCTGCAAAAAGGACCAAATTAACCACAAATCACAAAAATTAGGACCATTTTAAACATCTTGAAAAAAATGAGGACCAAATGAAACAAAGCTCACGAGAATTGGGACCAAAAAAGTGTTTAAGCCTTTTAAATTCATTTTGCCTATATTTGGTTTTGTTTGCATTTTTGGTGCTTGTGTGGTGTTCACAATGAAATGAGTATGCATTGGTTACTGTTCTGGATCAATATCTGGCTTTGCAAGCATGGAACAGTAAGGGAGAACTGTTATTTTCGCCCAAGCTCGCCCAGAGTTTTTGCTCGAGCACTCGTTGAGGTGGGAAAACTGAGTTTTGAGCGAAAAACCATCTTGCTCATGCAAGATGGCCTCATTGGTTGCATGATGGTGCTTCATTGGTCAGGACGTAATTCCACGATGGTTGTGTGGTGGTGCCTCATTGGCCAGGACGTAAATCCATGATCCCTATTAGTGGGAGCTCACGGTGGTGCCTCATACTTAGGACATAATTCCATGAAGTTCGTTGTGGTGCCTCATTATATAATTTAGTAAGGATTCAAGGTAAGGATTGCATCCTGACACTCTAAAGAGTCAGTTAGTCTCACGTAGAGCGTATTGACTCAAGTGGTGAGAATAGCAGGAGGCCTTAGATCTTTGAAGGCTAACCTTGTGAGTGGTAGGGTGAAACCCATTGGCAATTGGCTCTGTAGAGCAGTAAAGGCCACCACAAGTGCAAGCATTCAGTGAATCCGACTATTTATATGTATCCGGATAAGTCGTATCTTGAGTCTTAGTGTATTGTTTGCGAGTCATTACATGATTGGTTGATGTATGTATATTTGATTATGAATACATATGCAATTGTATCATAAAACGTTTTCTACTCTAGCTTACCCTTTCTGCTTGTTTGTATGTTTTTGTGTGTGGTGTTCTCTTTTGTGATGATCATCAATTTATTGATGTGAGTAGATGCGAGAACTCCTCGTGGTCAACATGATAATGGAGATTTCGCTGCCTAGTTCGTTTTGGGCCAGATCCTACCTTTTTTCGAATTCTCTTTTAGGGTTATAGCCCATGTAATTCCTTGCTCATGGAGCATTCACTTTAATATTGTTAAACTATTTTCTCTGACTTGTTATCGGCATCCTGGTGTGCCCTAGTTTCCTTCTTGGTATTCTGGGAAAACTATAAGGAGTAATGTTTATACTCCATGACTTTGCCTATTATAATATTTTGTGTGACATTTCATTTAATTAAGGTTATTATTTAAATGAAGTGTTACATTTAAGATGTTACCCCTCTCTCTCTTTCACATGTTACTTTTCTCTCTCTCTCTCTCTCTCTCTCTCTCTCTCTCTCTATATATATATATATATATATATATATATATATATATATATATATATAATATTTGGGTGTCTCAACCCCATAAAAAATAACACGACTTAAATAAAGTTGTGCTAGTTCATACACAAAAGACAACCTCATTGAATACATAGATGAACATAAAACCAACAAATAAGAAAGTGTTCAACAAAAAGAGTTTGTTCCTTAGCGTGCAAGTTATGTAATCCAATGACTAAAAATATGATATTAAGGCATTACTATTAGATTAATTTACAGAAAAATATGTATACATATGTTGGGTCTACCAGAAAATTTATCCATTGGATATAACACTCCATATCAATATGCAAAACGCCAAAGGAAACAATCTGGACTAGGTATAGCCCACGTTTTCTTTTTATTGTTAACACCTCTTCAACTAACAACACGTAATTTTACCAATAATGACTTTGAGTGGTAAGGTAGGCTCCTCTGCCAATCTATCACTATAGTGAGCGAAGTTAACATTTTGAATAGTAACCTACTGAGATAATATTCATACTCCACCGACTTATCAACCTACTGTACCATGTACCATAGATGAGGTGCAACCTAACTCATTGCCATTTAAAAAAAAAGGTATAATTACTGATTTGGTACCCCAACTTTTTGGTTAACTTTAATTTAGTACCCATACTTTTGGTTTGTTCAATTTAGTACCCCAATTATCTAAAGAGATTCAATTTGGTCATCTCCGTTAAGTTGGAGTTAACACCGTGTCCGTACAGGACATGTAACATCCCTAAGAAATATTACTAATTTAAATAAATAAATAAACAAAATAAAATAAAATAAAATGTCACGATCTTATTATTCCCAAACGCGGGAGAAATTAAAATGTTTAGAAATCCCGCCATAATATTTAAAATAGTAGTATTTAAAACTTTACAATTTCCAAAAATCCAAAAAAGAACATAATTGATAATCATAAATAAAATCCTAGGTTAATCCCCAGCTAGCCCTTACTCCGTCGCCTGAGCATCCTTAGCATCACCTGTAACAACATTTGCTCTCGTGTAACGAATCACACGATCATCACCATACACAAACAGAAAGGGTGAGCTGAGAAAATAAAACAACATATATATAATATGCAAAAATAAGACATACACCCATCTTATTCAATTTACTTAGTTCTTGGCCAAGACCTTAACCCCAAGGCTGTATAGCCTTCAATTCACACAAAAGGTTAGCCTTGGACTCGAGAATATGATGCTCACACGAACCTACCTGCCCGCCCGTAGTCCAACACATGTGATCCTCCAACTTCGTACCTCCCCGCACGTGGCATCTCTCAAACGTGAGCACGGAATATACGAACCTACCTCGTTCGTATCCCCACGTGAGAGTAACTGGATATGAACCTCCCCGCTCATATCATCACATGTTAACCACCATCCATGAACCTACCCGCTCATGGCACAGCATCACCCGATCCAAGCATAGCATCATTGCTTAAACACAACACAACACAAGTCGTAGATTGTTAGATTTTCGCCTGGCGCAACACCCAGCACTGGTAGGCGACACAGGCCCAGACCGCCTGGCGGTACCTTCCCGTCGCTAGGTGCCAGCGTCTCCAGACCCACTGTTTTATAGGTGTCGCCTGGCGGAGTGCACCTTGCCACCAGGCACCACGTGGTGCAAGGACATCTCCTGCAGTTCCTATTGCCTGGCGCACCTACTCGAGCCTCCAGGCGCCATGATAGTAGTGAAAAGCTGCTGGTTTATGTACTCAGTACTATCTAGCTTATACCCCAAAACATTCTGAGTTATCGGTGCACCCTCGCTTGATGGACGTCAAGTCCAATTATCAGATTACAGCAGTTCAATTACTTACAATATATACTCACCAAATCCCCCATTTTTCTGCGATTTGTGATTATCAATATTCTTACCAATTCTTTATGACATAAGTGGCTCATACACTTTACACTATATGCTTGTTTATCATCATCACCCACATAATTATGATACACTCTTGTGTAACATCCCGTCAGGATATTACCGGTTTAAATAAATAAAACAATTAAATATATAAAGTCATCGCATTTATGAATAACCTCATTTCCCAAAAACGCGGGAAATTTAAAATTTATTAAATGCGCGGATAAAATTTATAAACATCCATTCCATAAACCAAAACAACATTGTTATAGTTTCACCCATCAGGGTTTACAACAGTTTCAAAAAAACAAATAAAATAAATATAAGAAGTTTCTCCCAGTAGAACCCCCACTCACGACTAAGCATCACCGGCTCCACCTGCATCAACATCCTCTGCTCCCGTGTACCGCGTACACGATCATCGCCAAACACAAGCAGATAGGGTGAGCTTATGAAAAGAACATACATCATCATAGATATCATATAATCAATTTAACAGATAATAGCTCCACAAATAATAAGTACCATCTCTTAACCAATCCACTAACGTCTGGCCACAACCAGACCATTCGGGTTCTACCTCTTCTAGTGATTACCTCAAGGTAATTTGCTGCCAAACCTATCGGCCATGACCGACAGAGCACGTGCGAAAACCAATGCTACGGATCACACACCGCAACGCCAGGTGGAGTTCCCAATTATGAACATAGTCTGTAATGTCCCAAGACTACCAAACTCGTCAGTCAACAACTGAGGAGGGCAATCTAACTAGACCCATCCGTACTAGCCACAACCAGCAAACTCACACCGACAACACTCGCCAACCCGAGCTCAACTCAAGGGTTCCTCGTGTTCATCCGCCATCCCGAGCTCAACTCGAGGGATGCCATTTCGAGCTCAACTCGAGGAATGTACGTGCTTAACCCCTATCCCGAGCTCAACTCAAGGGATACGTTCCGAGCTCAACTCAAGGAACCCAGCAATCTTACCTTTAAAGCACCACCAAAAGCCTTGTAGAACACCCTACAAAGTCCAACAACTAAGACTTATAGCAGCCAAATCGCCTAACAGGGGACACGTACCGCTAGGCGCCACAGCTTCCAGACCGCCTGGCGGGGAACACGTACTGCCAGGCGCTAAGCGCCTCAAGATCCATAAAATTTTGCCACCACCGCCCGGCGGGTCTCTCTTTGCCGCCAGGCAGACGTTGATTCATATGTCACGTATTTTCTCGCTATCGCTTGGCGGAAACTGCCTGCCGCCAGGCGCCTCCCACACCATGATCCCACTGTTTCCTCACTATCGCCTGGCAGGTGCGATCCCACCGCCAGGCGCCACACCAGTAATATACCTTTACTGGTTTTTCGTGACTTAGTTCAAGTTCACCACAAAGGTCTTGCGCAATTACGTTATCAGACAAATGAAGCCCCTTCACGTCGTGTGTACAATTGTAAACTGGTTTATCGAATTAGACATACGTAAGTTCAACTAACCCAATACTCAATGTGCCCCTGCAACTATTACTTCCCTTCCAGTCCCAGTTTCCCCACTTACAACCCTACTTCACAACCTCCTTACTTAGGATTCACACACTTCCTACTATTTGACAATTCCTGAAATTCATAAAAATATAACATGCCTCTCATCATCGTGTACATTCACTAACTTTGTACTGGTCTAGAACACAGGTTCCACACTCACGTTAGAATCCTCCCTCAACTACACCAAAATTCTTTTTCTCTCTTCACACTTAATTATCAACACTAACTCTGATTTATTATCATTCTTTCTTACATCCTATTACCCCTTTCCACTGCTTCAGTAGTATGAAGATGGCTCCCTCCACCCATTATAGTCAGCAACACCCGCGACATGTAAAAACACCAACTTCTGAGATGGCGCCTGGTGGCAACGCCCGTGCCGCCAGGCGATTCAAGTAAATAGGGTAGATTTCCAAAATTTTACAGCAGCTATGCGATCCTTCTTTCATTCTCCATCACTTCTCTCTGCATCCCAGAATTACCTTCCCCCTCGAATACTTAATCATGACATCACCCTCTAACTTTAACTCTAATAGTTCACAATGCGGTACCCCAATTCGCTATCAATACTGATTCATCTAAAAACTCTCAATCATAACCCTACAATCATATTCACACTGTTTCATCAAAATCATATGCTAAATATACTGAATCTCAATAAAATACGACGTTACATCATCCCTAACTCACCAACCCATGATTTCCCTCCGATCAGAATCATGTTATAACTCCCAGAATGACGAAAACCAAAACTCAGTCCCGCGTCGCTTGGCGGAAATTCATCACCGCCAGGCAGTTCATCAGAAAAAACCCAGAATGCTCACGAACCTCGAGCCACCTGGCGGTACAGGGATTCACCGCCAGGCATTGCTCCAGAAACTCCACAATACATGTTTAAATGGATGAGCCGCCTGGCGGCTAAGTATAGCCCGCTAGGCGGTTTCTGGAAAAATTCTAGAATTCAGCAAAACCATGATACAGACACAGAACATGCTTAAATTACATAGTATTCTCACACAATTCAGACCATACAACAAAATCAACGTAGAAAGCTCCCCTAACCTGGTTTTTCTCCGCTTTAAAGCTTGACGACTTAGTGTTCTCCCTTCACCAATTGGCTCCTTAGCCTTCTCTCTCAATGCAGCCCCAAAGATCACCCTCAAAACTCATTGACACTTCAAAATTTCGTGCTCTCTCTCACTGATGTATTTTCAGCTTGCCAAACCTTTGCTTTTTACCTTTTAAAGTGTGCCTAAACCTAGGTTATTAACCTAAAACGAAATTACCACTTAATGGTGGTTAACTCCCATTCATTGTCCCTTTATGGTCAGTTTCACAGCCACCTCTATTCTGCCCTTCCACTAGAATGTTTCTCAACTCTTCAAATTCAAACCAAACCCAAAAATATCAAAATTAAAGTTTAATATGAGTTCTCCAAGACTCGAACCCACAACCATGAAATTCCCCAAATCAATATCAAACCACTTAACCAATTCAGATTTCATGCTAACAATCATAATTCAATTGTCATATTATTACACCACCGGGTTAGGCAATATTAAAATAACAATGAATAATACACAAAATGGCATACATAGAACTCGAACCCAAGTCTTCTCACACAAACCAAAGTACTCTCAACCATTTGAGCTAGTACTTTCCCACATCATTCCACTCATAATTAATGTCATAATTAATTCTCCTACCCGCATTTATTAATTAATTATTTATTTAATTAATTAAATTTCACGGGTTTTACATCTTGCGCATACTTGCACCTCCCTCTCATCCTACCTTAATTCGCATATGCAGCATCGTGAATCTCATATCTCTAACCACTATTTCATATTCTTGTCCCTCCCAGATTTTCCATTATATTAGATGATTTTTCACCCCTGGGAGTTCTCTATCTGTTTAGTATAATAATGTCTTGTGTACCCCACCTTTACTACATGGCCTCTATCTTTAACACTTTGTACACCTCTATTTCCTTCCCTTATTTTCTTAGCAATTACACATTCCTATCTCAAGGCATCTAGGTTCTCAACATTTCATAAATCATATCCTACACATTTACACCTCATACCTTACAAGTTAACCCACCAATGCATAGTCAGTATTCCAACCTCATATACTTCCATTAAAACTCAATATTTTAATTCTCCTATTGTCTCAACTACAAAGAAATTCAGCACCCGAGTCTCTTCCATTTTCCTTGTCCTAACTTCTATTCCAACTCACTCCCAACCTCTTCCCTCTAGACCAACCAAAACCAGCACAACATTTTTTTTGCCACTATCCTCGTCATCGCCTGGTGACAAGCTGAGTGCCGCCAAGTGGTACACCAGAACCCAGAAAAACCTAGGTTACTATACCCGCGACATGCTCAAGACGTCCAAGACTCAATTCAGTCTCCAAATTCAATACTAGGCAATAATTCACTCATGGTTTACTGACCCAATTTCCGTTGACATTATATCCTCTAATTCGTACATACTATGAACCATAATAATACAATTTGGATTCTACCCCTTCCAACACCCCAACTGTAACCATGATAATTATGAAGAGTATTCTCAAAACACCAACAGACCCCAATTCTCACAATTTCATACTATTAACACATAGCACAACACAAGATCACAATCCAAAGTCCCAATGACCCCTACGCACATAGCAAATCAAAAGAAACTCGCGAATAGCGTCGCGCCACCTGGCAGATCTTCATCGCCGCCAAACGGTTCCTGGCAGAATCAAGAACAAGGCACACCTCTGATGTGCTGCCTAGCGGCAGGAGTTAGGCCGCCCCCAGGCGGTTTCTGGAAAAAAAATCCCAAATTCCTTGCCTTTGCTCCCCTCTCCAACGAAAATTGTAGAAAATAAATTAATTCTCAACTAAACAAGGTTTGAACCCTCAACCCATCAATTACCAAGTCAAACACAACTAATTCAACCAATTCATATTTGTGATAATTCCTACAATTTTAGGAATTTATTATCACGTTAAGCATTCAATATATAACATAAAAATGCATACATAGGACTCAAACCCAAGTCCTCTCACACAAATAAAGTACTCTCAACCACATAAGCTAATACTTTTCCATGTCATAGCTTCTTGCATTAAATGCCTTAAATGCTTCTATTACCCGCAATTATTAAATAATTATTTAATTAACTATTTAATTTTCTCGGGTCTTATAGGACACGTATCAAGTCATGAAATTTTTATATTTTTTAATTTTTAATTTTTTTTTCAAAAAAATTTAAAACTGTCACGTGTCAGTTTATCATCGTGTCACGTGGCAGCTTACAATCATGACACGTGACAGCTTACAATCATGACATGTAGCAGTGATAATAGTTGTTTTCAATTTAATACCCCAATTTAAATTTTTGATTCAATTTAGTACCCCAATATTTTAAAATGATCCAATTTCGTCATCTTTAATTTGAGACCAAATTAGTAAATAAGCTTAATTATAACTTATATATACATGTTACAATAACTTTTTCTAATATATACATCAAATCATTTCACCTAAATACTTAAATTATTTTATTTTTTACATTTTAACCTTTGTAATTTTTTACACATGAATTTTTTTACACTTGTAAAAAATAAAATAATTTGAATATTTAGGTGTAGTGATTTGATGTATAAATTCAAAACAATTATTTTAACATCTATATATAAGTTATAATTAAACTTAGTTACTAATTTGGTCTCAAATTGGAAAGGACGAAATTGGATCATTTTAAAAAATTGGGGTACTAAATTAAACCAAAAATTTAAATTGGGGTACTAAATTGAAAACAACTATTATCACTGCCATGTGTCATGATTATAAGCTGCCACGTGGCACGATGATAAATTGACACGTGGCAGTTTTAAAATTTTTTGAAAAAATAAATAATTTTTTAAAAAAAAATTAAAAATTTCATGGTTTGACACGTGTCCTGTACACACATGGTGTTAACTCCAACTTAACGAAGAGGACCAAATTGAATCTCTTTAGATAATTGGGGTACTAAATTGAACAAAACAAAAATATGGGTACCAAATTGAACTTAATCAAAAAGTCGGAGTACCAAATTAGTAATTATACCTAAAAAATACTAATGATTTATATATTAAGCTTAAAGAAAAAAAGTATGTATAGGAAAGTGATGAAAGAATACGTATTAAAATTGATCTATTAAAGGAAAATAAATATGATAAAGGAAATTAGTATTCATCTATATTTTGTTTTCGAAACAAATTTACATTATATATTAAAATATTAAAAGTAATGATATAGGTAAAATATAAGTACAGTTTTTTTATTATGTGTCAAAATATTTTAGAAAGTTTAAGATTTTATTCTATTGAGATATTTTAGGAAATTTATGATATATTAATTATAATTATATATTTATTGGTTTTAAATTTTATATATATAATGTAATTAAGTAGGGAGATGAAGAAATTACATTGGTTAGTGTAATATCAGATGAAGAATATTACATCGGTTAAGGCAAAAATTGATGTAATAGGGCCTAGCTTTTTTTTTTTTTAAACATGAATATGTTTTTAGACCTATACCTAATAACTTGTAAAAGGACCAGATTCCATACAATTCAAATTGTTTTATTTTAAGGTACAATCAATTTACCAAAGCATATCAAATTATTATGCTATAACCGAAACCTAAAACATTGAAATAAAACATGGTTATGAAAACTAATTTGTTCGCCTCAAAAAGTATATTGCACGTTCCTTGCGAATTTCTTCAAGCTTATCTATTCCCAATGGTTCGTCACCCTAAAAAATTTGAAATATGGAATATATTTTAATTATGGTATGGTATATCATAAGAAAAAAAGTTAAACAACAATAACTATAGAATTTGTTACATTGGTCCATGAATCAATAATGTTAGCACGAGCTATGGTCCACATCCAATGTATAATGTAGTATCCACACTCAATGCTTCCACGTTGCTTATTGCACTAATATATGAAATTTATGTAATTAATATATCAAGAACTAAAAGAATTTAGTTGATAATATATAGATTTGTCACCCTCAAAAACCTAAAATATGGAATATATATATTAATTATGGTATAGAATATCATAAGAAGCAAAGTTAAACAACAATAACTGAAGAAACTCTTACATCAACCCATGAATCAATAATGTTGGCACGAGTTATGGTCCACATCCAATACATAATGTAGTATCCATTTTCGCTTCCACGTTGCTTATTGCACTAAAATATGAAATTTATGTAATTAATATATCAAGAACTAAGAGAATTTAGTTGATATTATATAGATTCAATGCAAACTACAAACCTTAGAAAGAAATCATTGACATTAATATCATTAAAAAGAAAAGTCATTAGTAATTTACAATATAATTGTGATAAAACATATTTGATAAGGAATCTTCAAGTGAGACGAATTTGAGGAAAAATTCTCTTCAAGAAGAATGGAATGATAGAGGACTATCCCTAGATTCCATATAAGAAGAACTTGAAAAGGACCTTTTACAATTCAACGGACCTATGACAAAGGCAAAGAGCAAGAGATTGGAAGATAAAATCTATTCAAGGCTCCTGATGCTACGTGTAATTGGAAATTCAAAGGATATGAAGATTGTGGCTTGGAGGACATTTGAAGGATAATTTTTAGGAAAATTAGTTCATGTTTTTGGACTTCCTTTTAGAAATTAGTTATGCTTTTATGTTTTTTGGGCTTTTGGCTTTCTTTTATAAATTCGTTTATGTTTTTATGTTTTTGGGCTTGGACCTTCTTGTGGGGTTCTCAGGTTTTCTCAAATTTATGTGCCTATATATAGAGGTACCAAAAAAATTATGTGCCTATATATAGAGGTACCAAAAACTAATGTAGACACTCTTAGTCATCTATTAAATTTTATTTCATTAAAGAGAGGATTCTCTTCATTCTTGGCTTAGGCCTCTGGTTCTTATCAAAGATTAACATCTTTGTGGCGAATATTCACTTGACTTATCAATCTGCTAGATTTTTGTGTCGTTCATCTTTGTCTTATTTCGCATTCTTATCTGATTTATTCATGTCTTCAATTTATGTGCCTATATATAGAGGTACCAAAAACTAATGTAGACACTCTTAGTCATATATTGAATTTTATTTCATTAAAGAGAGGATTCTCTTCATTCTTGGCTTAGGCCTCTGGTTCTTATCAAAGATTAACATCTTTGTGGCGAATATTCACTTGACTTATTAATCTGCTAGATTTTTGTGTCGTTCATCTCTGTTTTATTTTGCATTCTTATCTAATTTATTCATGTCTTGAGGATTCAAATTTAGAAACAATCATGTTCTTTCCTAGATAGGATCGTATCAATATTACTTTTGTAATTCACACATACCTTTGTATTAAAGTTTTCACTTCTTTGCTTGTCTTATTGTGCAATGAACAAAACCATACTACAATATGGTTTATGGCTCACAAATTAAAATTGACATTTCCATATGCATCAAACACTCCACTCCTTTATCAATGGAGCTAGGTAAACATCAATCGCAAATCTTTTATCAATAGAGCTAGATAAACATCAATCTCATTTCCTGGTTGCCTTGGTCCTGATATCTTCATGTATAACATCATGTATTTTCTCTTCATGGAAAACCAATAAGGCAAGTTGTAAATGATCAACAAAATAAGTCATGAACTATGCTTTATACTTAAATTACCTAAGGATTCATCCCATCAGTTGCAAGACCAAGCCTCAAATTTCTTGGATCACTCCCAAACTATGGATAGGGAGTATAAATATTCTTCTATTAAGGTGAATCCGTTGCGTGTCATAACAATCCATAACTCTTTCTTCCATTTGCATGCCAAATAAGGTTTTTTGCATCACTAACATTGACAAATAAACATTTAAATTGTGGTATGATTGGGAGATACAATATCACTTTTGTAGGACGACCCTTCTTCATGTTATCTTCATCGATGTCATCATCCTTCACTTTGAATCGTGACACCCCACATCTTGGACACTTAGTCAATGTTTCAAACTCTTTTCTATATAATATACTATCATTTGGACATGCATGTATTTTCTGGTACTCCATACACATTGGACATAGTATTTTCTTCGCCTCATCGTGACGGGCCGACAACGTATTATCCTTTGGGATCATTTTATGTAACAATTCAAGAAATTCAGTGAAACTTCTACCAATCCATCCATTTTCTGCCTTGATGTTAAATAATCTTAATATTGTTGACAAACGTGTGAATCTTTTACAACCAGGATATAAAGATTTTTCTGAATCATCATTCAATGAATCATACACATGTGCGCGTTTAAATTTTTCTTCTCCAATATTGTTAATTATATCCTCATGCGATCTTTAAAATATACATTCGACTCTTGAGGTTAAGGTATGGTTGAAAGGTTTAGAACTTCAGCTCACCATGTCAAATTCACGCTCTATAAATCTTTAAGAAACCATCACTAAGAAGATGTTCTCGTATCAACTCAATTTGGAGTCATCTCTCATTCAAACAATTAACACAAGGACAATAATATTTTCCTTTCACAGGTGTTGCATTTCACTAAACAAATTCAAAAACTCTTCAATGCTATTCTGATACACATCAGTGATTCGACTAGCATGCACCCAACTTCGATCCATTATTACACAACATAAAAACTTCGTTTATGGTTGCATTCACTGTTTCTCAATTATCCAAATGAACAGTTTAAGTTTATAAGTAATGATTTTCTTTATGACTTTCTTTAATTTTCAAATCATTAAAGATAAAAGTAGGATTCAATTTTTACATTGAATCTTAAATGTGAAATTAAGGCGCAAAACAAGTATAACATTGACACTTAAAATAATAAATTCTAAAATTATTGTCGAAGGTCGAATACCCTCAGACTCAACCAACACTTTCAATATATCAAAGGTTATGCACAAAAACAAATATAATCTTAATTACATACTCAAATAAAAATTAAATTTATTCCAAGAAATAAAAAAATATTCAAACTAAATAAAATTAAAAAAAATTAACCATTAGAAGTTTGAAAACCTTATTGGTTACACCCAAGGATGTAAAAAAACATTTGTACTCGTGGGTATCCACGGATAAAACCCGCAATGGGTAGGCATTGTAAATGGATACCCACGGGTAACAGGTAGGAGTATTTTTTATACCTACATGTTAATGGGGTGGGTACGAGTATCATAGTATTCATACCCGTGAATACATGTACCCGCTATATTTTAATTTAAATTAAAAACATTAAAAAACATGATTGAAACACTAATACATTGGATTTGAATGGGCTATTTTTTTTCAATTGGTTTTTAAAAAATATTTATTTCTTTGTAAATTGTCATTCAACACTATTGAAATATGTTATTTGCATTTTGTTTGAAATTTATAAATGTTATGCATTGTCTTTTTATTTGAACTTTTGGTTAAAATATATTATTAAATATTAAAATTTTCTTTTGTAAATACTCGTGGGTACCCGTAAATATTTGTGGATATTAAAAAGATATGTGGGTACCCACACATATATGGGTACGGGTACAGGGCAGATATTTATCCAACGGATAGGGTACATGAGAGCTACTGTCCGTACCCTACTCACCTCGTTGACATCCCTAGTTACACCTTGGAGACCACCAATGGAGGTAGAGCAACAATTAATGTAGCCCTCAAGAACACAGGGGAGGGCGACAACAATGATAAGCGGTGCCAAGTAGTGGCCACGAAAAGAATTTTGCGAACCCCCGTGGAGACCATGAATGTAGGTAGAGGAACCCTAAACACAACACCATGAACTAAAGGGAGGATGGCAGAACCAAATGGGATCGCATGGCAAATGCTAGTAGTGAAATGGAACGGCTAATGATGACACAACGCTTTTTTGAAACAACCACTTCATCGGAGCAATGTGCAGCGTGTTAGTTTTGAAATAGTGATTTAAGCCAAGAAGGGGGGTTGAATTGGCGTTTTAAAACTTCTTCAAAATTGTAAACCTCTTTTCAATTGAATCAAATAGACTTGCAAGTTAGGATGTAAAAGCAGCAGACCAGTACACTTTCAATCAGTTAAAAAATAAAATAGCAGAATAATTTGTTCTTGAGTTATGAAACAAATCAGTCGGCTAAAATACTGAAGACTTGTTCCAATCAATATTTCTAACAAGTATACAACCTCAGATTACACAAGAACACATTAAATCACACCAAAGAATGAATTGGTTGGTTTTCTTGAGCTTTTAAAGAGATTAAAAGTGAGTGAGATAAGGGAGAGAGAATTGCACATTTATTTTTATACTGGTTCACTCAATCACAGAGCTACATCCAGTTTTCCAGGACAACCTAATCCTGGTTTCCACTATATTTAAAAGTTTTACAAATCACACACTAAGATTACACTATTGAACAAAGAAACTCACAAGATTTTTCACTCACGCAAAAATCTAGACACACACCCTGCAAGAATCACAATTACAGACCTGAAATCACATCAGGCAAACCAACCAGAGGCATAAGAATATCAAAACCTGATGGTGGTTGTCCCTAGCCAACCATACGTGTCTTCTTCAAGCTACTTACAAGCCAAAATACCTCCAAGATCAACCTAGATCTTCAAAAAACGAGTTACAACTGTGTATTGCAGAGAGAGAGATAGTTTCCAGAGAAGAATGACAAAGTTTTGTGCTCAAAAACTCAAAAACATACATATGCTCTCAAAAACACAACATATATATTATGGTTTAAGTGAAAACAGTCGATTGAATTTTTTGTATAGTCAGCTAATTTCACTTGACTTAAGTGAAATCAGTCAATTGAAAAATAATTCAACTGACTGAATGCATTCATACCAGAAACTATATACTACAAGCCTTTTAACTTGTTAAAAGTCATTTTAACATATTAAAAGAGACACACTAAGGCACACAAGACATCTAACCTATGTCATATAGCCTACCAACATGATATAACACCAAAACATTACATTTTAAAATGTTATTTTCATATTTAACATAATAAAACTTAATCTTCAAGTGGATCTTCATCAATCTTCATGCAAAGGGCTTTATCAATTCTTTGCTTCAAGCTTGCTTGTGCCAACATTCTCCCCATGAATTGATGAATCCAACATCCTCAAGTTGAATTGATGAGCTAAGATCCATAGAGAAATCTAAAAAAACTTTTGTATACAAGATACCAAAATGCCAAACATACATCCAAGCAAAAGCACACAAGCATACATACATATCACATATGCATATGCTCCCCCTATCACTAATAATGTGATTTAACTTCAGATTTTAGATTAAGTTTACAATATTACATTATTCTAGTAGTTTTCCAGTAGATTTAAATCAGGTTTTCTGATTAAACTCAAATTTACTCATTTTTCTCCCCCTTTGGATTCATCAAAAGTAAGTAAATGCATAAAACACTTTGGAAAGATGAAATTTTTTATTAAAGCATGAACATAAGGGTGTATTAAGGATCCCGATACGAATACAAACACACCAGAATAAAAACAGAAATGAAAAATAAATAATGAAGTTGAGACTGATATAATTAGTCGATTGAAATTTGAAAATAGTCGATTAAAAAAGGAACAGACAGACACAAACACAAATGTAGCACGAAAATGCAATGCATGACCTATGAGTCATCCCCTCCACTCATTCCTATGGTTGTCTCTATTGTAGACATTGGAAATGAGGTCATGAACATTATGGAGTTGGTCATCTAAGTCTTGGAACCTTGTGCATAATGCATGATGTGCATTTTATGCCATGTTGAGATCTTGAAGTTGGTTGAGAACCATTCTCTCAAACTAGGAATATGCAGGTCCAATGTTCTCAAGAGGGTTATAGAGCTCAATTGCCATGGGTTAGGGTTCATCATCCCCTTGGTTTCCTTCACTAGTTCCCGTTTTATGGTCATTTGCTCCAACTTCAATGTTTGAACCTTGATCTCCTTCAACCAGCCAAATGTTGCCTATCTTGGTGAATCCCATCTTGTGGATATTTAGTGTGGAAACATGATTTAGAAGACCAGTAGACACCTCAAGCTCTCTTTCCACATCCACACCAAAGTGCTCAATAAACTTGGAGATGAGCACCACATATGGAAGCTTAAAATTTGTGAGCCTCTTTGCCTTCATCATGTTGTCACGGATTGTGTATGTTCAGTCCATCATCACACCATTTTGAATGCAATCACCACAAGTTCACCTTCATTCAAGGTTCCATGATTGCTCACCCAACACGTAGCCTTCCTACATGAAAGTTTCTAGTTTACTCACCTTGATTTCTCACACATTCGTTGAAGTATTGCACCTTGTTGAATTCATCCACTATACTAGTTTCACCCTTGCGAATTTGCACACCTCTTTGTCTTAGGCCAGCTACATCCTTCCATGTTAGCCTACTGATTTCCATCTCCACACCTTTGACACTTGTTTTGAGAATGCCATTGCTGAACTTGAGGTTGGCATAAAACACCTTTACCAAATCCGGATACACCTTGCCCGAAAGCTCAAGGAATGTCTTCAATTTTTGAGCTTTGAGATGTTGCTCAAGGGTTCCAAAATTCTCTACCCTCAACCATGAAATGCGAATCACCTTATGAAGGATTATTTGCTTCCTATTGATTTCAATCAAGAAGGTTTGAATTCTGTCTTCATGTCCTTTAAACCATAATTCAAGTCTTCCATGATTCAAGGCATTGGGAGAGGATAGAATAGGTGGGGTGAAGTTTTCATCATCTAAGGGGGTTGTTCACTATCTTCTAGGCATAGTGAATTGTAGGTTTGACTCTTGCTAACAGATAAGAATGCCAATGCATGATGCTTTTGCAGGTATTTATAGAATCAACATGTGGATTTTCAAAATTAGTCAATTAATTTATACAAATTTTCTGCTTTCAATGTAGTACATGAAATCACAATCAATTAAATGTGAAGGAATCTGTATCAAAGTATGTAGTGATGTGTTTCCTATACGTTTTATGAACAATTCACATCTAATGCATGCACATTGGAAATCATGTAATTAAAGCACTTTATGGTCAATGCAATATGAAAAGTTGATTTTAGCTAATGTAATAGTTGTTACATGCTACTACTATAATCCAAAAGTAGTCATGTTATGGATACATTGACTGGGTCAATCAATTAAAATTAGTTCAAGCAAATCCACATCAGCATAATTGATTTTAACACATAAAAATACAAAGTTAGTCGACTAAAACTGTACCAGACAACTGATTTTTGGTGCAGTGACAGTTTTAAGTGAAATCTATGTGTTGATTTTACAATTTTAGCTCACTAAAAATTTTTAGATCACACGAAATTCACACCAGACCAATTTAAATGAAATAGATGTGTTGTTTTGTGAGAATTAGTAGATTGAAACAGTTTCAGAACACAAATTATATAGATTTTACCACTTTAAATGTATCACACACATGATCTAATAAAATTAACAAGCCAAACAGATATCAACATACATTCTTCATGTCAAGAATACTTAATTCAGTTCTAAGCTTATTAAATCTATCACGTGTCAGTGGTTTAGTGAATAAATCCGCCAATTGATTTTCAGTTTTCACAAACATGATTTCAATATCACCTTTTTGAATATGATCTCTTATGAAATGATGCATGATTTCAATGTATTTAGTTTCAGAATGCTGAATTGGATTCTTAGTTAGGTTAATTGCACTTGTATTATCACAATAAAGAAGTACCTTTTCTAGCTTTACACTATAATCCATAAGTTGATGCTTCAACCATATGCTTTGAGCACATGCATGTCCAGTTGCTATGTACTTAGCCTCAACTGTAGATAGTGCTACATATGCTTGCTTCTTGCTATTCCATGAGATTAGGCTTGATCCAAGTAGATGGCATGTGCGACTTGTGCTTTTCCTATCCAATTTGCACCCTGCATTGTCAGAAAATGAAAAACCACTAAGAACAATGATAGATTTATTAGGATACCATCATCTAACATTAGTTGTCCCTTTCAGATACTTGAGAATCCTTTTTACAGCTTTGAAGTAGGATTCCTTTGGATTGGATTGAAACCTTGCACACAGGCAAATAACAAATTGAATATATGGCCTACTAGTAGTTAGATATAGCAAAGAACCATTTAATCCTCTATATTTAGTTGAATCAACTTGTTGTCCAGCTTCATCTGCATCTATAAGGCAGTTTGTAGCAATTGGAGTGACATCCTCTTTGTGATCCTCCATTTTGAACTTTTTCAATAGGTCAAAATAATATTTTGATTGCTTAAAAATGTCACATGCTTGAGTTGCTTCACTTGCAACCTTAGGATGAAGGTTAGCTCACCCATCATAGACATCTCAAATTCTCTCTGCATAGCTGCAACAAACTCTTCACACATGGAGTTACTATTTGATCAGAGATTATATCATCTAGATATACTTGAACAGTATTACATCACTTGCATGCTTTCTAATGAAAAGTATTTTATCAACCGCACCTCTAGCATATCCTTTATATAAAAGAAAGTTGATTAACCTCGCATATCACTGTCATGGTGCTTGTTTGAAACCATATAAAGCCTTTTTAAATTTGATAACATGATTAGGACATAGGTGATCTTCAAAGCTAGGGGTTTGTGATACATACACTTCTTCATTTAAGAAACCATTCAAGAATGCATTTTTTACATCCCTTTGAGAAAGTTTGAAATTACACATGCATGCATATGCTAACAATAACCTCACAACTTCTAGCCTAGCTATAGGTGTATATGTTTCATCAAAATCAATACCTTCCTCTTGATTATAACCTTTAGCAAATAGCCTAGCCTTATTCCTAACAATGTTACCATTTTCATCCATTTTATTCCTAAACACCCATTTAGTACCAATCACATTCATTGCATCACGTTTAGGAACAAGAGACCACACATCATTCCTAGTGAATTGATTAAGTTCATCTTACATAGCAATAACCCAATTACTATCACATAAAGCATCATTCACATTGTTAGGTTCAATTTGAGAAACAAATGCAACATGTTCAAAGAATACAAGCTTGCGTCTAATGGATACTCCATGTTTTATGTCACCAATTATATTGTCCTTTGATAATCCCCTGGGTTCAATCCACTCCTTGGGTAGGTTGTTGTCTGCAGCTTTTTCAATCGACTGAATTTCCTTTTAGCTGACTGATTTCCTTCAGTAGATTCTAGTTCTGCAGCAGTTTACTTTTCCTGTAATATATCTTCTTCATCTGCAATCTTAAGTCTTTGAACTTGCTACACTAGGTTAGTTTCATAAAAAACAACATGCACAGATTCTTCAACAATCATTAGTCTATTGTTATAAACCATATGAGCATGGCTATTTATAGCATAACCTAGAAAGATGCTTTCATCCGCTTTTGAGTCAAATTTGCCAAGTTGTTCTTTTCCATTATTTAAGATAAAACACTTGCAACCAAATACTTTTAGGTGATTTAGAGTAGGCCTTCTACCTTTGAATAGCTCTTAAGGTGTTTTCTTTAAAATTGGCCTTATCAACAGACGATTTATAACATATGAAGTTGCATTGACTACATCAACCTAAAACTACTTAGGTAATGAGGTTTCATTAAGCATGGTTCTAGCTAGTTCCTCTAATGATTTGTACTTTCTCTCAACCACTCCATTTTTTGTGGAGTTCTAGGAGTTGAAAAGTTATGCTTTATCCAATGTTTTTCACAAAAATGCTCAAACTTTTCATTTTGAAACTCTACACCATTATCACTCCTTAGAGAGACTATTTTAGAACCTTTTTCATTTTCTAAAACCTTGGCAAGTTTCTTAAAAGCATAAAAGGTTTCGTTCTTTGCAGCTAGAAATAATGTCCATGTAAATGTAGAGAAATCATCAACAATAACCAATGCATAATAGTTACAACCAAGATTTATAGTTCTAAAAGGACCAAATAGATCCATATGAAGCAATTCTAAGGGCCTTTCAATTGAAATACAATTTTTGGGTTTAAAGGAAACCTTAGTTTGCTTTCCCCTTTGGCATGCTTCATATAGTCTATCCTTCTCAAACTTAAGCTTTGGTAGCCCTTCAACAAACTGTTTTCTATTTAGCCGATTCAAATGATGGATATGCATGTGGCAAAGCCTCTTATGCCATAACCAACTATCATCCTCTTTTGTAAGCAAACAATGAATGCTAAATGATGCATGATGTAGATTAAGCAAGTATATATTGTTGACTCTCTTTTCCTACCAACACAATGCTACCACATGCATCATATATAAGGCAATGGTTTGGTTCAAACACAACTTTCAAACCTTTGTCACACAATTGGCTTATACTAAACAAATTGTGCTTCAACCCTTCAACTAGAAGCACGTTGTGTATGTTGAATGAGGCTCCATTGCTTATGACTCCATTTCTAAGTATCCTTCAGTTGTTATTGTCACCATAAGTCACAAAGCCTTCTTCCTTTAGTTCCAACTTTGAAAACTTTGACTTATCACCCATTATATGCATCGAGTAGCTACTATCTAGGTACCATATGTCTTTTTTTTCCTGTTTTATGACCTGCAAAACAACATAGCATTACATGGTACCCTTTGATAGTTTGGGTCTAACATGGTTATGCCTTTCTAGATCCTTTTGGGATCCATTTCATAAATCCCTTAAGTACATCATCTTTTCTAGCATAGCAATTCATAAGAACATGACCTTTCTTCATACAATAGTTGCAAGAAATGAATGGCATAGCATTTGGCTTACTCTTAGAAAAGAAACTAGAGATCTTCTTAGCTTTCTTTTCATGGATAGGTGTATAACTAAGTCCAACCTTCCCAAAAACACAATTTTGAGAGCCAATTACAACTTCCAAGTTTGATTTTCCTTTTGTGAACTTTGCACAAGTTTTCAAAAGATATTCACTTGATTTTTAAAAGTAGTGCAATTTTCACAAGGTTCCATAGCAACCTGTTTTTTAGAACAATCGACTGAATTACTGTAAATCATTTCCAAATGTTTGAAATTAGTTTCTGATTCTAGTTAGCTAACTATGTTTTCTAGCCAGCTATTTAATCCTTTTAGATGATTGTTCATGACAACAATTTTTTTTAGCCTCACTATGCAATTCTTCAAAGTCATGCAACAATTGGTAATAGTCATTTTTATCTTTAGATGACAAGGAACTCACTTGGCTTGATGAGGATCATTCATATCCGGCCATGAGGCATAAATTTTCTTCCTCACTTCCTTATTTAGATGAACTGCTTGTTGAATCATCATTGTCCTCCCAAGTTATGTAGGCACGTCTTTCCTTGGCTTTTTTCTCCTTTTTCCTGTCACCAACCTTCTCATTCTCTTTGTTAACGTTAGGATATTTAATCTTGATATGTCCTTGTTTTCCACAATTATAACATGAGAATTTAGAAGTATTACTTGAATCATTTTGTTTAGAAATGTACCTCCTTTGATTACCTTTGTTGCTTGTCCTCTTAAGATACTTCTTGATCGAGGTCGTACCCGATCAAATAGAACAAATTAAATGCAGTATGTTAAAGTTGAACCGAGTCGTCTTCCAACTACCAATATTTTCATCCAAAGCTTAATTTCCAGATTCAAACACAAAAAATAGGGGGTTTTGATGGATTCACACAAAATTTAATTCGCAAAATTGCAGAGAAATGTAACAGTTATATAAAAACGCAATGATTCCTTGATTCAATTGAAAGTCCACCAATCATAGATTACCAAATTACTTGTTCTATTAGATTTTGCTCTCATGAACCCTAAGTTAATCAACTAAGCGAAAATTACCATGGATTCATTATATCATTAAGTACAACAAAATTCAGGCAGCTAACACCCACAGATTTAAGCAAGTTGTGACAGAACCCATAAACATTAAGCATGAATACGAGCCATTAATATGCACAAAACATGAATTTGAGATTAAGCATACATCAAAAATGTATTTTATCATGAAAACGCAACTTGAAAGATACAAATTCGAACACAACCTAGAAACGACCAACAATCTCATTGTTTCATTTCAATTTCGTTAAGGAATCAATGCAATCGAATATACCTGGTCATAGTATTCGAAAAATATCTCAAACAGAAAAAAAAAATGCATTGAAAGTGAAAGAGTAGATGAAAGGGAACAAACCAACGAAAATGAATTGAAAATAGATGAAAAACGAAATCTGTAAAATCTTCAATCTGTAAAACAAAAACGAAGTGGAGAAACCCTAAAAACGAAGTGGAGGTTGCAAAGGAGAAGAAGAAGAGAGCCCAAAAAAACCTAGCTGCCTACTTAAGACATAGTCAAATCACTGTGCCACTACATATTTACAAAAATGTCATTATGCCCCTCAAAATTATAAAAATGCCACTATGGGCTGTAAATGTTGGCCCAATGATGTGGACGGGTTGATTGACATAGCGCAAACGTGGCAACTCTCTTCATCTGAAGATTAAAGTCCAAGCTCTAAAATTGCTTCACCCAAATACCTAAAATTAATTAAAAAGGAAAATTAGGCCAAATAATGTGAAATTAACCCAAATTCGGAATAGTGGCCCAATAAAACCCAACAGACGAAAATGAACTAAGAACAACAATTAAGTATTAAATAATTATCAAATGGGTACACAAAGGATAGTGGAATGGAGGAAAATAATGACTCATCACTTCCCAAACCTCTTGACTAGTAGATTCAAGTTCTCATTATCATTTGATTCAGCAGCCTCTTCCTTGGTTTTATAACTCTTCTTCAGGCTAGCCTTCAAGGCTATGGTTTTTACCTTTTTCTCACTTGACTCAAGTTCACTTAGCCTTTGCATTTCAATCTCATGCTCTCTTAGTTTTCCAAATAGTGCAACTATGGTGATGATGGATATATCCTTGGATTTAGATATGGCAGTCACCTTTGGTTGCCAATTTCTATCAAGACACTTTATCACTTTGATGTTTAGCTCCTCTTTGTCAAATTCTTTTCCTAGACCCATGATATGGTTGACTATGTCATTGAACCTCTCAGTAGTCTAGTTTTTAGTCTAGTTCTCCTTTCACCACTCCAAATTACATTGCCACAAGAGCCTTAAACACTTGTCTCCATGCCATTTTCGCTATGGAGTTCCTGCCACCCACCACACATTGGAGCTCCATCTCTAGACACATGTGCTTCACATGACCACCTTGCATTTGCATTCCATTTAGTCTTGCATTTGGATTTTATTTTAGGAGATGCTCTCTACTATAAATGAGAGACACCACACTCTTTGTAAGGTTACTCTTAATTTGAATGGTAAATGCCTTGATGTTGAGAGCACTCCACACATTTGCCTTATTGAGAGTCATGAGAGCAAGGAATCTCCTTAGATTCCTCTAGCCTCCTTCCTCTAGGATAACTTCTCCTTCCTAGAACTTTATCTCCACCACACCATACAATAGCTCAAGGGCCTTCAACCTTGTTTCCATTCCATTTCTGCTGCATCAAGGAGCTTCTCCTCTCCAAAAACCGTGCAAGGAGCTCTATCAAATTGGTATCAAGAGCCACTCATGCTTGGAGTCTAAGGTTTGAGTAAGGTTTTCGGTCTTTTACTCTTTGTTCTTGAAATTTTCGTGTTATTCATCCAATTTTCAATGTTTCCTTTCATTTTTTGTGTTGTTCTTCCATTTTCTTTGAGTTTTCTTAAAGTTTTCTTCAAATCAACTGAACATCTATGAGTCTACATTAATTCTATGGATTCAAATTGTAGATCTCCATGATTTTTGGTTCAAATTTGTTCTTAAGTTACATTTATTTTTCCAGCAACATTTTCTTTGCTTCCTAGTGTGTGTTCTTCATTTTCATTCGATGGTTTCCATTTATTTTCAATTTATCATCTTGGGTTTTGTCTTAAGTTATTTTTAAGTGCTTTGTTTCATCTTCATTTTCGTTTCATTTGCTATTTTCTGCATTTGCTTGATCAGAACCAAGTCCTACATCACACAAAAGAGCAATCAACATGAAAGTGATACTTATGGATGTGTAAGGTTTATTCTCATTGTTTTTAATCCTTTTCACCGATTAGATTCTTGCTTTTGTGTGTTCTAGATGTTCTTCTAGGATTCATGCTTGATTCTAGATCATAATGAAGTTCATTCTACTTGAATTTCATAGAACATCTTCCCAATTTCCGTGAGTAACTCTACTCTAGTCTGTTTTTTCAGTTTGCACTGCATGCACACCTACTATTTGTGATTTATCTTGAACACATGGTTCGACTAATTTTTTTTTCCTGTTAAAGCTAAGACATCTATAAAAATCTTTAAAGTTGAGGTATCAATTAGCGTTTTCTGGACTGCCAGTTTCTGGAAAATTCATTTTCAGTGTTGTTTTGTGTGCATTTTGCTGTGTTTTAAGTGCTCTTTGTTGATATAATTCTTGGCTTAGGTGTGTGCTCTATATTGCCTTGAGTTGCCTTACTTTCAAGTGGATTCTTCCTTTCATTTGACACTGTTGCAATTAGTACTATAAGCTTCATGTTTGAGTACTTATTTTCATATTTTCTCTTCAATTCTAGTGTTATTCTAGGTTCCTTATGCTTGTGCTAGCCTTTCATTCTTGTTTTAATTTCTTGCTTGTCATTTCTTTTTTACTCTTTCAAGTCATGTCTCATCTATATTAACTTTGGTTTAACATTTCTACTTAGGTTTTTTTGTTTTATTCTTGCTTCTTTTCAAGTGCATTGGCTCTTGAGTTTGGGATTTGATTTGGTGTTTGGTATGAATTTTAGCTTGGTTGCTATTCTAGTGGTAGCATCTTATTTGGTGGATGTGAAGTAAACTTTTAGCTTTGTGCTTTCATTATAATTTTTTCCTCTTCCTCACCTTTGAGATCTTCGATCCTACAACCTTTGAGAGATTGTGTGCTAACCATTTTAGTTTGCATAGTTTCTTACTATTTTTCTTCACTATTTTGCAGTTGTTGGTTGTTGTTTTAGTGATCTTTAAATGTCCAAATAACTGTATGAGGTGCCTCCAAGTTGCCACAATTGGTACTATAAGTTTTGGCCATCAACTAAGACCTTAAACCTTCCATCAAGCTCTCGGACATTAGTCTTTTGGCAGCACCATTCAACATTTATTTTCTCCTCATCTTTTGGTCACTCATTTGGTACAAATTGAAGTATCTCTGTGTAACATTCCGGTCAGATATTACTAATTTAAATAATTAGAATATGATATAAGTATAAAATCGCATTTATGATAATTACTTTTTCCAAAATGCGAGAAAATTTAAAACTTTATTTCAACACGCCAATTATAAAATCCATACGACATTCAATTATTACAAAGATTAATTGTTCATAATATTCATTACAAAATAGTTCATGAAGAAAACTAGTAAAAACTCCCATAGCTAGCCCTATTCCGAATCTAAGCATCCACGTGCTCACCTGCATCCACATTTGCTCCCATGTAACAAGTTACACGATCATCGCCAAACACACACAAATATGGTGAGCTCAAATACAAGAAAGATAAATACAACATAAGTAATAAAGCAATTCAAACTATGACCCAGGTTAGCACCCCACCTCAATCCTCAACTCCCAAACCTGATGGTGGACGCATCTTGGTTCTAGACCCTTTGATGAGTACAATGATCGATCTTTGTTGCACGAATGTCTACTCGCCCCTCCGACTACAGGTGGGAATAAATTGCAGCGGCCGCAATTCGCGACACCAAGTGGAGTTCCCCAAAACGAATCGTAGTCTGTATTTGTCGCTAAATGGTGGAGCTCCAAAGGTGCATGAAGAGCTCCATGGGCAGCGGAAATGGATGAAGGAATGGAGGAAAGTTGGAAGGCACTTGCAAGCAATGGAAGGTGAAAGAGGTGATAGGATTTCCTAATCTATGCTAGCCTAAGGAAGGTGGCTAGAGGTAGAGAGAGGAAATCTCTAGAAAGTGGTGACTCTCAAAGGCAATAGAGGGAGGAGTGATCTCAACTCAAGTTGCATCTATTGCATAAAATTTCAAGAGTGTCTACAAATGAGTGAAATTTTGGCTTTTATATGAAGCCATTAACACATGAGAAAGGAGAGCCATTGGATGGAGTGGGCCTTGATC
>Ga0214542_1004560_pt1 | contig 27384 bp, 22 predicted proteins | sample CNSS1metaG_FD_160096 | JGI IMG/M metagenome (GOLD analysis project Ga0214542, IMG submission 160096) | Root nodule microbial communities from cowpea collected in UCLA plant growth center, Los Angeles, California, USA - CNSS1 | ecosystem: Host-associated > Plants > Roots > Nodule | place: USA...
TTTAAAAAAATAACACAAAAAAAAAAAAAATATATATATATATATATATATATATATATATATATATATATATATATATATATATATATATATATTATATGTATAATGTACTTGAGTTCAAATCAATAATCAATATATCCTAATTTTAGCATAATAGATGGAAATAGCGTTTTCAGCCAAAATCAAATTTACGAACAACGAAGTGCAAAATTCGGTCAAATGTACGCGCGATTTTTCGTGCATGTATGATTCCGTTATAAAGGTGAAATTAATTTATACCTAATCATTTTGTTATAAAGGTAAAATTAATTGATACCTAAAGTATTTATATACTAGTTAAAATTGGGTAGATTTTAATTTTGATAGAAACATATTATATATCAAAAAATATACGTCAATAATGATAAATAAAATTAATTCTTTGTCAATATTTAATCAAATTTAAGTTCACAAAATTCATCACTTATTCAACACCTCATTAAACTTAATTCATATGAAGTAAATCATTCAAATCAAAACAAAAATTAAAAGGATACCGTCTTCCACGGCACTACCTTAAGTTTGATTTCTTCATTTAAAACTCATGGTTGACTTATAATCCAGATTTATCATTCTAAACACTTGTATTATAAGAAATGCACCCTTCAACTATTAAAGAAATCACTACAATTTTTTTTTGTACAAAATTATAATATCGTACTTAAAATTATAAAATTGTATGTAAAATTATAATATTATACACAAATCTATGCACATTTAGATCGAACATTTTGTGAGTTGTTAGTGGCAACATCATTAGAGGGGATTAAAAGCACCGTAAGCCATTATAATATTAACAACATCTCTATATCACTAGAAGGATGGTTAGAAGCACCCGAAGTCATTATAATATTAACATTGTTTTTCAAGCCATTATAATAATAACGATGTTTTTGGTTTTTGTATTTTGTTTTGTAGATAAGATGAATATATAAATGTACAAAGGGAGACACAAATGAGAGCAAAAAGATTAAATGATGGAGGCACAAAAAAAAATTGTGTCAGTGTTAGGAGACAATAGCTACCTTTAGTATGTGGGTGAATGTTTTCCAGTAAATAAGGGGAAGGAACTATCTTAGAACTTTTTTTACTTTGTGAGTGCAATGTACATAATGTTCTAAAAAAATTATTGATTTGTAGTGAAAGTAGAAATTAAGAGTGTTTTTACTTTTAAATTTTAAATAATAAATTAGGAGATACCAATAGAATATTAACGAAATCGTAGAGCACTACAAGAATGTTGGCATTTGGTGTCGGCTAAAATGGGACACCAAAAGGCCAAAGCCGACTCTAAGAACAAAATGGCGTTGGTCCACTAACGGAGGTGTGGAGCACGCCAATACACCCTATGCAAACCGATTTTTCGTCTGCCAAATGGGGATGAAGAGTAGCTTGATCGACATGAAGGATAAAAAATATAATAATCAATTTTTGTTGCGTCGACCAAACCCACTCAAGATGCGAATATATTAAAGTATTTTAAACGAAATCATCGGCTAAGCCCAAGCAAATGCCTATAATTTTGTAAATGAAAAATTTGTTTCAAAATGCATCCCAGAACCTGCTTCATTGTGAAAATTTATTAACAGGAAATCAAATAAAAATTAAGTCAATGAATTTATGTTAGCATTAAGTACTAACAATAAAAGATTTGCACCAAAATCACCTTATAATTCATCAAATATACAATATTAGAATTTTAAATTATGGAACATGAAGAGACCGTGAAGAGAAACGACAATAAAAAAATATTTTTCATTGACGTAATTTAGTATTGATGAGCCATTATTTTCTTCCATTTCACTAACCTTTGTGTACCCATTTGACAATTGTTCAGTGCTTAATTGTTCATCTTTAGAGTGTTTTTCATCTGTTGAGCTTTATTGGGCCATTGTTCCAAATTTGGACTAATTTCACATTATTTGGCCTAATTTTTGTTTTTAATTATTTTTATATATTTGGGTGAAGCAAATTTTGGAGCTTGGACATTAATATTCAGTTGAAGAGAGTTGCCACTTCACTGCCATATCATTTCCACGTCATCTGAGTGCATGGGCCAACATTTGAGGCCCAATAGTGGCATTTTTGTAATTTTGTAGCTCATAATGACATTTTTGTAAATATGAGTGGCAGGGGTGATGGGACCACAAAATTAGGTCTGGATGCATGCAAGGAGCCGCACACTTCATCTTCTACCTTCCTCCAACCTCCATTTTTCGTTCTCCAAGTTTCCATGGAAGTGCTCCTTGCGATTTTTCACGTTTTTGCCTCACTTTTACCGTTTTTATGCACATTTGACTGCATTTGACTGCATCCATTGAGGGTTTTACGTTTTGATTTCATTTTCTAGCTTGGGCATCTTGTTTTGTAGACTTTATTGATTTGGAACAACACCCATTGATGGAGTTTTCTGTTTTTATACCATTGCATCGTTTTCCATTCAATTGAAGCTCTTAATTTTGTCCTTTGATGTTGAAATTACATTTTGAGAGTTTGAAGTTAAGGTTTTTGGTTCTGTTTTTGTGATTCCAGATTTGAAGAGTTTGTGTGCTCCATTTCCGTGTCTAGCTAAATTCGTGTATTGACTCCTTGATGAAAAATGCAATGAAGCTTTGAGGTTGTGCTTGTTTCGTGAAATCTGCCATATCTTTGTTCTGAATTCGTGGAATGTATGTGGTGAATATGTTAATGCTTAATTTACAGAGTAATTGCATACGTTTGGGTTAAGATATGTTCATGCTTAATGTATGTAGCTTGGCTGTCACAAATTAAGAATGTGTGCATTGCTTAATTGCATAATGAAGCTGGATTGTAATTTTCGCTTAGTGAATTATTATCTAGTGGATTGAGAGAAGGCAAAGTTGGTGTTAATTTGGTGGCCTATGATAAGTGAAATTGTGTTTGAATCAAGGATGTCAATACGTTTTTAATCATTGTAGCATTTAATTTAATCTGTTGATTAGCATACTGAATCTGCAAACCCCCCCTATGTTATTATGTTGTGTTCATCTAGAAATTGAGGCTTTGAACAAGAACATTGGTCGTTGGGAGACAACTTGGTTCAACTGTCACATACTGCATTTTAAGTGTTTTAATTTGGTGGGGTACGACCTCTATCAAATTTGGCACCGTTGCCGGGGACCAATCGCTTTGTTCAAAGTAAAATTTTCAGTGTGTTTGTGTTTAGTGTTTTGGTGTGTTTGTAGTTCAAGTGTGGTTGAGTTAGTGTATGTTCATTGTGGTAGTGTTCCTGTGTGTTTTCGTGTAGTGTGTGCGTTGTCTGTGTAGTAGAGTGAATAGTGTTGCGGCGCGCATGAATAATGTCATTGTAGTAGTGAATAATGTATGAATAGTGTCTGAATCTGGCATTTAACTTGTAGATTTTTGTTCTGGTAGCTACGATGCTTCTTTTGACTTGAAATTTCCCCCCCCCCCCCACTTCTAAGACATTGAACTTGATGGGAAAAATAGCTAGAGCAGTTGGTATGGTCTGAGTTGAGAGATTCAAAAAAATTTGGACTGATTTTTAGTCAAACTTCAGAAGACCATAATTTTTGCTCTGGTTATCAAAATCATTATTATTTTATATGCATTTGGGGTGGAATTTGATTTCCTACCTTGTTGAAACCCCGTGTTGCCGGTTTGCAAAATCAGATTCTCCAGAAAATGCAATTTTCTACATTTCAACAATGTTTTTTGTGATTTTTCTTCATTTTCTCCACTTTTGAAAAATTTTAAAAATACTTTTACTTTGAGTTTTGATCTGATTTTTTTGTGGTTCTGTTTGAGCACTCAAAAGACAATGCTACCAATTTTCAAGTCATTTGGAGTTCATTTGAGTATACTTGTAGTTATACCCTATGTTATGCCAATATCACTAGGATTAATGTATTTTGGTGCATGACTAGGGGAAACCCAAGTGAATTACGACCATTTGACCCTGAGATTGATAGGACATTCCACAGAGGAGGTAGGCATCTTAGGAATCCATCTTTGCATGCTGAATATTCAGTGACTTTTCCTGACTCTTCTGATTCTTATCACACTCCTCATTCCTTGCATTCTGAGCATACTGTTTATTATGAGCATTCTGATTTTCATACTGATAACATGGCTCAACCTCCTCCACCTCATGAAAGAACCATGAGTGAGCTCACTGCACCAGAGTTGACTTATGATAGTTTATGCATTCAATACCCTAAGGAAGAGGTTCCATATGTCCAAGAAACCCGCAAATGTCCAAGAAGACCATGTATACTTGAAGGCTTTCCCTCATTCGTTGGAGGGCAATGTGAAAGACTGGTTGTACTACCTAGCACCCAGGTCCATCACGAGTTGGGATGACCTGAAGAGATTGTTCCTTGCCAAATTCTTCCCAGCTTCAAGGATAACCGCCATAAGGAAGGAAATTTCTGGCATCAAGCAAAAATCTGGGGAGACCCTCTACGAGTATTGGGAGAGGTTCAATATCTGTTCAAGCTGCCCTCGCCATCAAATCTCTGAACATCTCATTCTTCAGTATTTTTATGAAGGCATGCACCACATGGATAGAAATATGATTGATGCCACAAGTGGTGGTGCTCTTGGTAACATAACCCCAACTGCAGCCAGACAACTAATTGAGAACATGGCTTCCAATTCTCAACAATTTGGCACAAGGAGTGATGCCATAGTTGTTAGAGGAGTACATGATGTAGGGGCAGCCGAATACACGAAGAAGTTGGAGAGTAAGATTGATGCTCTTACCACACTGGTCAACCAACTTTCTTCCAATTAGATAGCTCCGGCTGCAAGAGTTTGTGGCCTTTGTACATCTGTGATCATTTTACAGACTCTTGCCCAACATTGCAACAACAGGCTGTTGCTTCTTTTTCTACACTAGTGGATACTCCTCAAGCCTATGCAGCAGTTATTTTCAACAACAATAGACCCCAACATCAACAACAAAATCATGATTTGTCAACAAACAGATATAATCCAGGATGGAGGAATCACCCTAATTTGAGATGGGGAAACCAGGGCAACAACCAGCAGCAACAAAACCAATAATTTCAAAATGTGCAGCCACCTCCACAACAAAGAGCTGCAACTGCACAAGCTGCTCCGGTTCCACTTGTACCCACACCAGCTCCTATTGCAGCACCTGCACCTTCTTCTTCTACTTCATTGGAGGAGTTGGTCAGGATGATGACCCTTCAAAATATACAATTCCAGCAGGAGACTAAGGCCTCAATCCAGATTTTGACAAATCAAATGGGGCAGATGGCCACTCAGCTAAACTAGTCACAGGCTCAAAATTTTGACAAGTTGCCATCACAAATAGTGGAGAATCTGAGAAATGTGAGTGCCATTACATTGAGATTTGGGAAGAACATTGAAGTTCCCACTCCTAAGCCTACACCTCAAAAGGAAGTCGACCTTGCACCACTTCAAAGAAAGCGTGATTCTCATGCAGTTGGTCTTTCCACACCTGGTGTGACTTCTACGCCTTCCACCTTTACTACTGCACCTTCCATACCTCTTCCTTTCCCTCCAAGAGTCATTCCAACCAAGAAGATGGAAGAGGTTGACAGGGAGATCTTAGAAACATTCAGAAAGGTGAAGGTGAACATACCTCTCTTGGATGCCATCAAACAGATTCCCAGATATGCAAAGTTCTTGAAGGAGTTGTGCACGCACAAGAGGAGGCTCAAGGGGAATGAAAAGATTAGCATGGGGAGAAATGTGTCAGCATTGATAGGTAAATCCGTTCCTCAGATTCCTGAGAAGTGCAGGGACCCAAGTACATTTTGTGTACCTTGCATCATAGGTAACAATAAATTTGGAAATGCAATGCTTGATCTTGGTGCTTCAATAAATGTAATGCCTCTGTCTATTTTTAAATCTCTTTCCCTTGGACCCCTACAACCTACGGGTGTGGTGATTCAGTTGGCAAATAGAAGTGTTGCCCACCCCGCAGGTTTGGTTGATGATGTTTTGGTTCGTGTTGGTGAATTGATTTTCCCTGCTGATTTTTATATTCTTGATATGGAAGAGGGATTTTCACATGGTTCTGCACCAATCATTTTAGGCAAACCATTTTTGAAAACTGTACGAACCAAGATTGATGTCCATGCAGGTACTTTGTCCATGGAGTTTGATGATATTGTTGTGCGATTTAACATTCTGGATGCCACGAAACATCCTTCTGAGGATCACTATATTTTTCACGTGGATATTATTGATGATGCTATTGATGGACTTATTTATGATTTCAATTGTTTGCATGCATTAAAACATTCATCTGTGTCTGAGTTGTCTGAATTTGCATGCATTAATGTTCTTGATTCTGATTCTGATGCTGATTATGATGTGGATGATGTTGAATTTGAATGTGCTGAGTTTGACTCACTGGGTGCTGTACCATATGATTTTGATGTTATACAATCAGATTGCACTAACCATGTTGCAGGAAGTACATATGCATCTGATTGTTATGTTGAGGTACATGGCGTGGAGCCCATTTCTCCCTCCCCTTCGGTTCCTGATATTCAGCCAGCATCCAACATTCTAGAGTTGAAACCCCTACCAGACAACCTCAAGTATGTCTACTTAGAGGAGGAGGACAAACTACCTGTCATCATTTCCACCTCCCTCATTGTTGAACAAGAGGTTGTTGCATGTTCTTAAAAATCACAAGAAGGCAATTGGATGGACATTGGCTGACATTCCTGGTATTAACCCATCAACATGCATGCACAGGATATTGTTGGAAGATGGAGCAAAGCCAGTGAGACAGCCACAGAGGCGACTCAACCCTGTCATCTCAGCTGTTGTCAAGAAGGCGGTGACCAAGCTTCTACAAGCTGGGATCATCTACCCTATTTCTGACAGTCAGTGGGTTAGCCCAATCCATGTTGTTCCTAAAAAGACAGGCCTCACTATAGTCAAGAATGAAAAAGAAGAGTTGATTCCAACAAGAGTGCAAAACAGTTGGAGAGTTTGCATCGACTACAGAAGGCTAAATCAAGAAATCAGGAAAGACCACTTCCCCTGCCTTTCATTGATCAGATGCTTGAGCGCTTGGCAGGTAAGTCTCATTATTGCTTTCTTGATGGTTTTTCTGGTTACTTTCAAATTCACATTGCACCTGAGGACTAAGAGAAAACCACATTCACCTGCCCCTTTGGCACTTTTGCCTATAGGAGGATGCCGTTTCGCCTATGCAATGCCCCTGACACATTCCATCGGTGCATGCTTAGCATTTTCAGTGATTTTCTTGAAAAATGCATAGAGGTGTTTATGGAGGATTTTATTGTGTATGGGTCCTCATTTGATGCATGTCTAGAAAGTTTGGACAGAGTTTTAAATAGGTGCATCCAATCTAACCTTGTTCTCAATTTTGAGAAATGTCATTTCATTGTAGAACAGGGCATAGTATTGGGGCACATAATTTCAAGAAAGGGCATTGAAGTTGACCCTGCCAAGATTTCAATTATTTCACAATTGCCTTACCCTTCTTCTGTGCGAGAGGTTCGTTGTTTTCTTGGCCATGAAGGGTTTTACAGACGCTTCATTCAGGACTTCAGTAAAAAGGCCCTTCCACTGTCCAACTTACTGTAAAAGGATGTTGACTTCATCTTTGATGAAGGATGCAAAAAGGCTTTTGATTGCCTCAAACGGCCCTGACCACCACTCCAATCATTCAGGCGCCCGATTGGACAACCCCGTTCGAGCTGATGTGCGATGCATCCAATTATGCATTGGGGGTTGTTCTAGCTCAAAGAATTGACAAGCAGCCGAGGGAAATCTACTACGCCTCCAAGACATTAGATGTTGCCCAAGCAAATTACACCACAACAGAAAAGGAGCTCCTTGCGGTAGTTTTTACACTTGAAAAGTTTAGATCTTATCTGTTTGGTTCTCTTATTGTTGTGTTCACTGACCATGCAACTCTTAAATACCTGTTGAAGAAGGCAAAATCCAAGCCTTAGCTGATAAGATGGATGCTCTGGCTCTAAGAATTTGATTTGGAGATCCGTGATAGGAACGGAACACAAAACCTGGTTGCAGACCACCTAAGCAGGATTGAGAGGTCTATTGATAATGCTTCACCAATTCGGGATGACTTTCCCAATGAAAGTTTGTTGACACTCTCAACTTCTTCCTCACCTTGGTTTGCTAACATCGTGAATTATCTTGTTGCTTCTGTTTTTCCTCCCATAGCATTTAGAGCTCAATGTGATAAATTCAAGAGCAATGGTATTACATTTGGGATGAACCCTATCTGTGAAAAATGTGCAGTGATCAGGTTACCAGGAGATGCATTCTGAACCATAAAATTGACTCGGTCCTCAAATTTTGTCATTCATCTGCACCTGGTGGTCACCTTGGCACATAAAGGACAACTCGCAAGGTGCTAGATTGCGGATTTTATTGGCCCACCATCTTCAAAGGTGCGTGGAGGATTTGTAGCACGTGTGAGGAATGCCAACGAGTAGGAGGAGCCATTTCTTGGAGACAACAAATGCCTCAACAACCCATGCTATTTTGTGAGGTGTTTGATGTCTGGGGTATAGATTTCATGGGCTCTTTTCCTGTTTCTTTTGGTTTTACTTACATCTTGCTGGTTGTTGATTATGTTTCAAAAGGGGTGGAAGCCAAAGCCACTAGAACAAATGATGCTCGAGTTGTTGTGGACTTTGTTAGGTCTCACATATTTTGCAGGTTTGGAGTTCCTAGAGCTATCGTTAGTGACCAGGGCACCCATTTTTGCAGTAGATCCATGGGGGTTTTGCTTCAAAAGTATGGGGTTGTGCACAAACTTTCTACACCATATCACCCCCAAACTAATGGGAAAACCGAGATCTCAAACAGAGAAATCAAGAGGATCTTGGAGAAGACTGTGCAGCCCAATAGGAAGGATTAGAGCAATAGACTTGAGGACGCTCTTTGGGCTCATAGGACTGTTTACAAGGCACCTATAGGGATGTCTCCTTATCGGGTTGTCTTTGGTAAGCCATGCCACCTTCCAATGGAGATAGAGCATCGAGCCTACTAGGCTGTCAAGTCATGTAACTTCTCTCTTGATCAAGCTGGAGAGGAAAGGAAGCTGCAGTTGAACGAGTTAGACAAGATCTGTCTGAAGGCATATCAGAACTCTATGTTCTACAAGGAGAAGACCAAGAGATTCCATGATAGCTCCATAGCTAGAAAGGAGTTTGTTGTTGGTCAGCAAGTTTTATTGTATAACTCCAGACTTGGACTCATGAGGGGTAAGTTGCGATCAAAGTGGATTGGTCCTTTTGTTGTCACTAATGTTTATCCTTATGGTGCATTTGAAATCAAAAGTCAGTCCACCGATAAGAGCTTCAAAGTGAATGGGCAACGTCTGAAGCCATTCCTCAGCAATCTTGCCTTGGTGGATACTGTTATAGAGGAGACTTCCCTGCTTGACCCCACTGATGTTTCACCATGATTCAGAGAGTTTTTCTTTACTTTTATTGCACTTGTCCAGGTCTGTCTGTTGTTGTTTCCTTTTGTTTGTTTCCTTTTTGTTAATTTGTGTTAATTAGTGTGATGTTTTTGTTTTCGGTTTAGGACACTCACTTTACTCTTGGAGGATGAGTTGTTGGTTATTCTGTGGACTGATATCCTTGCTTTCTCTTTGCATGTCAAGTTGCTTTTGGAATTGTTTTACCCTGTGTGAGAATTTGAGTCACTCTCTGTTCTTTGATTATGTGATATATGCCTCTTGAATGCTTGCACAGCGGTCTTGGCTTGACTCTTTCTTATGCTTTTCTGATTCACATACATGTTGGGATATGATTTGGGCAATTTTGTTCTGTAAGCCTACAACCAGATGAGCCTACCTTGAACTATTTCCGTTGATACACCTTTTTGAGCCTGCATACCCTTTCATTGTTCTACAGCTCATTACAAGCCCTTAGCCTGAAAAACCATGATTATTCCTACCTTAGCAAATTTTGGAGCTTTGGAATTGTTTTGAGAATGGGTGCTTAATTAAGTGTGGTCGCGCACAACAAGTGTGGTTGTGCACGCACTTGTTATTGGTTCTTGGAATTGCTCATTTGTATACCCAGGTGGGATTTCAAAATTGTTGTTTCTCTACATGTTCTTTGTATAAAAAAAAGAAAAAGAGAGAAAACAAAAAGAAAAGAACAGAAAAGAAAAGAAATAAAAGGAGTTTGGATTTGAGCATTGTGTAAGAACCATATATGGAAGTGTTGGTGTCTAGGATTACTTTCATGCTTGATTGAGACTTATTCCCCATTGCTCCTCTATTTCCTTTGTGTATTAGCTACTTATCCATATGTTCCACACCTTGTCCTCAACCCCATTACAACCTTGAAAAGTCCTTCTGATCTTGACATGCATGTGTTTTTGGTTTGGTTGTTGGTTCTAGAGGCTTGCCAAGTCTGTTGATGTTTGTTTTTTAGGGGTGCTTTGAGAGCAAACAGTAGCCTAGAGATTTTAGTGATACAGTGCATATTTCGTGAGGTTATGTTGCTTTCAATTCTCTCTTTGAGCTGAACTGAACTGAGTACTTAACATGTTCTGAATTGCTTGGATGATGTTCATGGATACCTTGCAGCTTTGAATCCTTTTGTGTTGGATGTGTTTCTATTTGTCTGTGTCGAGTCTGTTTGTCTTGTGTCTTTTTTTCTCTCTTATTATGTCTGTGATGTCCTTGCTTTGCTTTACTCTTTAATTTTGCCCAGGAGTGCAAAAGGGTAAGTGTGGTCGATTTTGATGAGTCATTATTTTCTTCCATTCCACTAGCCTTTGCGTACCCATTTGACAGTTGTTCAGTGCTTAATTGTTCATCTTTAGAGTGTTTTTCATTTGTTGGGCTTTATTGGGCCACTGTTCCGAATTTGGACTAATTTCACATTTTTTGGCCTAATTTTTGTTTTTAATTATTTCTAGATATTTGGGTGAAGCAAATTTTGGAGCTTGGAAATTAATATTTAGTTGAAGAGAGTTGCCACATCGTTGCCATATCATTTTCACGTCATTTCCACGTCATCTGAGTGCATGGGCCAACATTTGAGGCCCAATAGTGGCATTTTTTTTTAATTTTGCAGCTCATAATGGCATTTTTGTAAATATGAGTGGCAGGGGTGATGGGACCACAAAATTAGGTCTGGATGCATGCAAGGAGCCACACACTTCATCTTCTACCTTCCTCCAACCTCCATTTTTCGTTCTCCAAGCTTCCATGGAAGTGCTCCTTGCGATTTTTCACGTTTTTACCTCATTTTTATCGTTTTTATGCACATCTGACGGCACCCTTTGAGGGTTTTACATTTTGATTTCATTTTCTAGCTTGGGCATCTCGTTTTGTAGACTTTATTGATTTGGAACAACAACTATTGATGGGGTTTTCTGTTTTTATACCATTGCATCATTTTCCATTCAATTGAAGCTCTTAATTTCGTCCTTTGATGTTGAAATTACGTTTGGAGAGTTTGAAGTTAAGGTTTTCAGTTCTATTTTTGTGATTCCAGATTTGAAGAGTTTGTGTGCTCCATTTCCATGTCTAGCTAAATTCGTGTATTGACTCATTGATGAAAAATGCAACGAAGCTTTGAGGTTGTGCTTGTTTCATGAAATCTGCCATATCTTTGTTATGAATTCGTGGAATGCATGTGGTGAATCTGTTAATGCTTAATTTGCGAAGTAATTGCATACGTTTGGGTTAAGATATGTTCATGCTTAATGTATGTAGCTTGGCTGTCACGAATTTAAGAATGTGTGCATTGCTTAATTGCATAATGAAGCTGGATTGTAATTTTCGCTTAGTGAATTATTATCTAGTGGATTGAGAAAAGGCAGAGTTGGTGTTAATTTGGTGGCCTATGATAAGTGAAATTGTGTTTGAATCAAGGATGTTAATACGTTTTTAATCACTGTAGCATTTAATTTAATCTGTTGATTAACATACTGAATCTGCCAAAACCTCCCTTGTGTTATTGTGTTGTGTTCATCTGGAAATTGAGGCTTTTAACAAGAACATTGGTCGTTGGGAGACGACTTGGTTCAACTGTCACATACTGCATTTTAAGTGTTTTAATTTGGTGGGGTACGACCTCTATCAGTACAGTCAGTCAACAATACTAAAGTTTAAATCAATCAACTATCAAGGTGTAAAGTAAATCTACAAATCATGGTGAATTATATTTCTTAATAATAATACCAAGGTGACTCTGTCAGCTTAAGATCCTGCAAACTTGCCTCGCCCTCCAGATTTTCCACCAGCATCAATGGGTTTTGGAACATTTAGGGAGGAAAGCATCTCTAGCTCTGAAAAATTGAACTCTAATACATTAAATATTAGATCAATCTATGTACGATAAAATAGTTCATGATTTTATTGCTTCATAAAAGATGTGCTTGAATGTTGAAGTGAGACAATATTTGAACTAAATCAAAGGCACACTACAAAAATATTGATATTTGTGAAGGTTAATATTACAAATTTTAGCAGTTAAAAACTGTCACAAATAAAATTTTCGACGGTTAAAATAACCGCCACAATTACACATGTCAAAAATGGTTTTTGACAAAAATATTTTAACCACTGGTATTGTTGTTAGAAAAAAAAATAGCGATTAAAAATCGCTACAAAATGTACTTTAATTTAATAATATTTTTTCATATTTGACGGTCAAAAAGCACTAAAAAATATATGATATTTAGACAATTAAAAACCGTCACAAAATGCATCATATTTTTTACGGTTACAAATCGCCACAAAATGCATCATATTTTGACGATTAAAAACCGTCACAAAATGCATCATATTTTGATGGTTAAAAACTGTCACAAAATATAACATTTTTTACACTTAAAAATTGCCACAAAATATATCATATTTTCACAATTAAAAACTGTCAAAAATTATTTGAAATATTTTTTAAATTTTTTTAAAAATCCAAAAAATAATTTTAGGATCATATAAATAAATTATAAATAATCCAATACATAATGACAAATTTAACATATCTCTAACAACCACCTTATGTTGCAAGAAAAAAACTAAAACGTGAAGATAAGTCATTGAAATACAAAACAACCAAATAATATGTTCTTTGAAATATTTGAATAGTTAAAAGCAAGAGATACAACAAAGTTGGCTGCAAACCAAATTCTAATCTAGTTGCAAATTCTAATCAGTAATACACCAAGCTAATAAGATAAAAATAACATGAAAAGAGAAAATACATAATATCTTCTATTAAAAACCAACATATGTGAGTCTTGCAAAGAAGCTATCTTGAATAGAAGCTTCCTAGTACCCAGAACAAAACCTACTTCAGTATTTCCAATCCCAGTAGCAAATTAACCAAATGCTTCAATCCAACTGTACATGTATGAGAATCAATACCAAAGAGAACTTGCAAGTAATAGTGAAATTAGTAAAGCATGAACCAAAGTTTAATCCTATATCAACTAGAAAGACAATTTCAATAGAGCTAATAAAGCTTCAATTTCACTTTACAAACCAATTTTACGAGATGGATTTGCACTTTGAACCTAAAATCTAAAATGGAGATGTCCACAAAAAATAATGATGATGATAGTTACTCAGTGTATCCATATAAGATGCAAGTGTGCTTCATTATGCACGTATAGAAAACATGGTCCAATGTACATGGTAATAACATAGGAGATAAGACAGAATCAATCTAATGTGATATTACCTTATAAATCTGATCTAAGATAGTATTATATGTTGCTTGTTCTCTAGTTGTTTGCTCCACCTCTAGGCATGTCTCAATTTAGTTAACAATCATAACAAGGGTAAAATGGTCACATGTTCCATTATGCTACATCTAAGGAGAAGCTTATCGCCAATAGAGTCATCCGGTTATTTGCATTCAACCTGTTATGAATAAAAGAGACTTTTAATAAGCATGATCAATATATGCATCTTCAGCAAGCTACAAGAAAATATGAATACCAAATATTCACTTGTACATGATACAAATGTGTACCAATAAATGCAAAGATAAAATATGGTAATAACAATCAGATGGAGATGAAAAAGTGCCATAAAGTATATGAGACATATGGCCAAAAAGTACTTACAAAGAATTTGGAACCCAAAGGACCAAAAGAAAAAAAACATGTCAGTTCATGTTCCTAAAACCTAAAGTTCCCTATTCAGCACTAGAAACTTACATTAAACTGAGCATGAAAACTTTTGGTGCACCAATGGACTTGTAACGCCTTCTAAATTCTTGGTTAAATGTTATTTGAACATCTATATCACTATCTATCTCAACAACAATCTTTAAATTTTTGTATGCATTATTATCAGGAATCCATTTGATTTCTGGTGCAATATCAACAATCACATCATATTTGGAAAAGTGAGAATAATTAATATAATTGCTTGTAGAAGTTATGGCTGACAATATTATCATTCTTAAGGATAATCTTCCTTTTCCTTATGTTATGACAAAAGGTAGTTTTTGTATTAAAGATGAAGCAAAGGAAAAGGAAAATGACAACTCTAATGGTAAATATATTTCAAAAGTTTAACTTAAAGCTTATCTAAGAGTCCCAACAGAAGAATATGTCTCATCCATCTCAAAAAACTTAATAACTATGCATAATGCGTCCTGCGAAGCCCTCCCAATAACCTATAAACAAAATTAATTATGAAATGCTTAAGTATAAGATTAGAAGGTTATCAAGTCTTGCATTTTAATAGCCAAGTGGGGTGATCCAAACACATTTATTTCAAAAAAATATATCAAGTTATAACTCTTAGATAGTAATCATCTTACATTTAATTACCTATACAAGATTAAATGGACTTCATATAAACAATGTCCAATTTCAATCCACTAAAATTGTCACTCATTCATTGGTTTAATCCATACACATGAATTTCAACTATAGACCAATAAATTTTGAGAGGCATTAATGAATTAAAGGAATAATAAACACAAAAAAAATTGATGGCATAACTAATCATTTATTTCCTACTATATTAAAGTTACCTTCACATACGTATAAACTCACGTGCATTTAGAATTTATGTGTATTGCGCATTGGCTTTTGCTTCTCTCTAAATGATGAAATGGATAGCCTTGTCAAGAGTCAATTTAACTACTAGAATTGGTTTTCCAGTTGCCAATATTTCATAGCAAGTCATTGCACCAACTCTAGAAACAATCAAGTCTACTACTGCATATGCCAAATCCACACAATGCATGAACCTTCATACAAGGGGATATGTCAAATAAGTTATCACTAAACCTTAGATTACAAGTGAGATATAAAAGAATGCAGAAAAAAGTAATGATTACTTTTTATTTGAAAATGATGTCCATGATTACAAATAATTTTAAGTGATTTTCATTGGTACTTTGTAAAATGTGGATCCTAATAACAGAAATCCTATAATGGATACTTTGTATTTAATTACTAGTTAACTGTATTTGTTATAATTAATTCAGTTTAGTAGGAATTGGTCTCCCCTTTCATTTTGATTGAATACAATGTTGATCGATCATTTTGATTGAATATTCTCTTAGTTTGTTTACGAAGGTTATTTAGAATAGTAAAGTACTCACTTAGTCTAAAGACAATTTCATTGAACTCCAAGATAGATGTGTAGTCACAAAAGAAAGGATAAGGTATGAAACAAATGTATTATATGTGAAGATGTAGGTATGTATAGTAGTGATTGAGTCAAAGATGACACAAAATTGGTTAACATTGTAAATTGCATAATGGTTTTGTCTATCCTATGAAAAGGGGAGGAGAAAACAAAAGGATAATTGAGAAAGTTTTTAGATTTCACGATAAATACTTAAAGGTTTATCTTTTACTGAATCAATTAGCAGTGTGTGATTCATGAAACTAGTGGATCTCACTAACAAGTTTATCATACTTAAAGATTGGTGAGTATGTCACCAAAGTGAAAAGAGTAAGTGAGAATTTTGATAAATCCTACCCCTATTACTACTAAACAAGGTCTGTTACATGATCAAATAATGTTACTATGCTCTATCAAAAGAAAAAGAAACTATCCAATGCAATCTAGAATCACAAATCAATCGCCTTCTTGTAAATAGTTACATATAGTGATCATATAGAAAAGGCAAACACAGTTATGAGTTTTGAGAAGCACTCACTATTTCATATACAAGCGTGGATGACTCTTGACAAGGCTATCCATTTCATCAAAGGCTTCAAGACAGTAACACCTTTTTGAGATATTCTCAAATGGAACGTGACCCTTGAAATAATATATCATGGAGTTAAAATTGTTGTAAGTTACTAGTTGAACAACTTACAAGGATTTTTTTTTCCATTCTCTCAATATATTATGAGATTTCTCCTTTAATCTTGCATTTTCTTAATACCCTGCATTATGATATCAAAGTAAACTACAGTTCATTTTCTTAAAAACTTCTAAAAGAAAGAAGCATTTAAGTCATTGAACTTACAATGTCTTCATGGGTTTAAGTTATTTAGTGGTGGGAAAGCTGAGCTTTTATCACCTTTTAGGTTAGTTATTCTCCTAAGTATCAAAGAATTAACAAAACCACTTGACATACTCACCTTCTATAATCAAAACATAAATTAAATAAAGAATTGCATGCATACAAATCACTTAATCTTGTCAAGGCAGAAATGTTAGTTACTTGCAACTGAAGAACCTTCACATAACTAATTGCTTTCTCCAACATGGTGATCAAATCAACCTGCAAAAATTCATCAATGGAGTTAAATCATAATCCTATTTATTTTAAGTTTTCTTACTTTGCAATCAAAACATGGTGTGCATATGTGACATAATTTATCTTATGTTTGAAGCAATTAAGCAAACCTTGGCAACAACACTTTTAGGATCCTTAGAAGGGTTTGAATTTGGCTTTGTTGCTATAATTACAATTTTGCATGGCTTCTTGGCATTGGCAGCTTGCATGGTCTCTCCCTATAAACACCAATCTCACACCAGTCTTCCATTCTAAATATATGTACAAAGAAAAAAAGTTAAGATGTGATTAAGGAAAATAACAATTGAAAGCTAAGAAAAGACTCATTGCCTTGCATGAGATTGGTGAACTCGTTGGCTTTGAAGTTAAATTTTGCTTCTTCAAGATGGTGATGCGTGCTCTTTTGAACATACTCATTTCCAGCACCACAAAGAGGAGGACATTGGGTTATGGATGAAGCTAAATCATTGTTGAACCCATTAGTGCCTTGTGAGCCATCTTTCTCTTCAACCCCACATTTTTGGTACTCATTGACCCCATGAGATGTTAAAGAGAGTTCCATTAAGGAAGTAAAAGACCTACCCAAATGCAAATTTTAAAATAATTTGGGTGCAAATTTTTAGTCCTTCATTTCTGAAAAACTAAATATGCATAGAACTCATATCCTTAGGCGATGTGTTCTAAGTTTCACCACCAGTTTCCTTGCTGATGTGATCTATATTCATAGCAAAGAAAAAGTGAAATATTGAATACATATCATTAAGTATGGTTTCATTCACATATGAAAATATCTTGACTTACTAACAGTAAAATTCTATTTGAAATAGAGTATTTAAAAGAATTCTTAATATGAAGTATTAGTTGGTTCTCAGAACTCTGGAATGTACAGTAATTTGGTGAATTGAATGAAGGACATACTACTAATGAGTCCATCCAAGGCCCAACTCTAGGCCCACATGAAATTCAAAGCCCAAGCCCAATCAAAGGCTCAATAACAAGAGGAATGCTTAAAAAGATTCAAATGGACTTCGCTCAAGATGGCCAAAATCATCATGGGCTTCAAATGTTATTTTCATAGGCTAAGGAAGATGTCAAAATATGAGAGGATGCATGTTGGAGCATTATAGTAGATTTTATTTTGGGCCAACTGTTAGGTCATGCTTTGTAGAATAAAATACCAAAGTACATTGTTGTTTATCCTTCAAAATTGGGCTAATTCAAGCACAATTTGAAGCTTGGCCGAGAATGCTTGGAGAAAGCTAGATTGGTGCGCATTTTCCTCATGGTGCAAGCATGAAGAGTGTGACTTGCCTCATGGCTTTTGATCCTTCACTCCTTTTCATCAAATGACCATAGATCAAGCTTTCTTTCCAAGCTACATTTCCATTTCATTTGGTGTTGAATTAGCATCTCATTAAGGCCAATCATCCTACTATAAATGGGGCCTCCTTACACCTGTATTGGGTTACTTTTGCTTGGTAATAGACTAGATGTTGAGATCACTCCACACTATTACCTCATGAGTCAATTGCTAGACTATCTTTCTACCTTAGCTCTTTTAGCCCCCTAGGATAGTCTTCTTTCCTAGACTTCATCTCCACCACACCACTCCATAGTTACCAAAGCCTACAAACTTGCCTTTATCTCCTTCATCCAGTTGCATCTGCTGCCATCCATGGAGCTCCTCTTCTCCATTTTGACGCATGGAGGTTCATCAACTACTAAGGATGCAATAAGCATAAACTAAGACATAATAAAGGAAAATTCTAAACAGGAAGCAGAATAGAACAATAGAAAATGTGATACTTTTTTAGTCTTGCATTTTAAAGTATTTCCAAAAATCTATCGAAAATTAACAAAACTTGAAAGAAGAGTATAATAACCTGGAATACCAATTTTTGAGGTCCACCAATCACTCATTGGCATTTTGGGTGAAAGAACACATAAGTTGTGTAGAGCGTACATTAGTGGCATCAACATGAAACTAAACTAAAATAAAATTTGTTGGTGACTCACCAATATCTATAGTAGAGCGTACATCAGTGGCATCAACACACGAATCATACCAGTCAAGTGCAGATTAGGATTTTATTCATTAAAATAAAAGTCATCTGATTTATAGTAGAAATAAAGCCTTTTATTCATTAAATTTCCACTTCTTTAGTTCCCATTTTTAGATTAGGTTTTTTTTTTTCTTCTTCAACAAAATTTCAAGAACAAAGAGGAGTTAACACCATTGTTTTCTCGAGTTGTAATCAATTCCTAACGATTAAATCATTCAAGGAAAGGAAAACCAAAGTTGTAAGTGTTTCTCACCAGGTTTAACACAATGTGGTCGGTGAAGAGAAAGACAACACTGTCGTTGGATGGAGAGGGTACAACCTCATCTCATTCCCCTTAGATCGCATTAGTTAGTGGAGATGCATATAAAGATTTGTAAAGAAAGAGAAAAATAGTGTTGTTGTGTTATTGGATGAAATCGTATGAAAGGCAGAACTATGATTTAAAAACAAATCAATTGTTAAATTTGCAGTGGTTTTGATAATCGATAGAATTGTTTTTATTTTTTTAACGGTTTCGTATAACCGCTAGAAATAAAACGCTAATAAAAATTATATTTTTCGTAGTGACAGTTCCTAAAACAAATCAACCTCTACCCAATACTTGGTTATATATTTAATACAGGTACATGTCTAACTCAACATTTCAATTTTCATTTTTAACCTGGTTCTATTATGTTAATATTAAAATAGAGTGGAAACATGTAAGGAGTGTTTATAAAGAGAATCTATGGAAAAAAATTAATGGATTGATTAAGATTGTAGATATATTCTAACTTAATTATTTTATTTACTATATAAAATATGAAATATATGTGTTTATAAATTTGTGGTATAATTATGTGAAAAACATATGGTTTAGTGGTTGGTGTATAGGTGTGATGAGTTTGAGTTACAGAGTTTGAAACCTGTATGGCTAAATATGAGGGCATTATGTTTTTGTTTGAAGCTTGTTATTGATTTTTGTTGTGTTTTAAGCTACACCTTGTTTTCATTTTCTTCTAATTTACGTACCCATCATTGATGCTTGAATTCCATGGTTTCCTCATTTTGCGTGTTGTTCTTGATTGATTATGTTGTTTTTGTTTTGAAAAACAAATTAGTCTCGTTATCTTGCGAAGCGTTGCCACGCATGCCGCTAGGGTTGGTCTCTTGCATAAGTCGTTTTGCATGAAACCAGTGAATGTGGATGCATGAACCTTGTAGTTAGCCTTAAATTAATGTGTGTAGAGGTTAGAGGTGTCAATTTGACCCTTAACCCATGGGTCAACCCTGACCCACTCTTCACGAAGCCCCCTTTTAGGGAGGCCCCAAATAAGGGGGTAAAAAAATGCCCCAGCCTCCAAAGCCCCCTCTCTAGTGGGTTAGGGCTAGGGCTAAGGTGGGTTAGGCCCCCCAAATAATACTACACTAAACTAGAGTCAAAAATCAATTAGAGCAACCCGGACGGGTCCAAAGACCTAGACAGGCCCGACGAGCCAAACAGGTATGATCACCCAGACAAGTCCAAAGCCTTAGACGGGCCCGATGACTCGAAATGGCCCTAAGGCCTAGAAGGGCCCGAAGACCCGAACCGGTCCAAAAATTGGATGGGCATGATGACTTAGACGTGCCTAATGATCCAGACGAGTCTAACGACCCGGACAGGCCTAACGATCCTAACAACCTGGACAAGAACGATGATCCGAATGGGCACGACAATTTGAATGGGTCGAATGACCCAAATGACCCCGACGGTACGGAGGAGCCGGATGGACCCGAGGAGCTAGACAGGCCCAACGAGTTAGGCAAACACAACGAGACAGATGGCCCGACAAGCATAATGACTCGAATGGGCTCAACGATCTGAACCTGCGCAACGACCTAAACAAGCACGAAAACCCAAACGGGCCAAATGGATCAAGACGAGCCCGATGATCCGAACGAACCCAATGACCCAGACGAGCACAACGACCCGGACGGGCCCGATGACCCAGATGGGATCGACGACAATGAAGGACCCAATGGTTTGGACGGGCCCGACGGTTTGGACGGGCCCAACGACCAAAACGATCCAAATGGGCCCAATGACTCGGACGAGCTCGTCTATCCGGATGGAACCGATGATTTGGACAGGCCAGTCCAAGTCATTTCATCTTTCAAGTTTGTTGGGCCCATTTTGTTCGTCGGACTCATGATCATCGGGTTTGTCTGGTTCTTTGGACCCATCCGGGTTGATGAGCCCTTCTGCATTGTTGGGTCCGACCAGACGGGCCGCCCGCATTGTTGGGTCTGACCAAACGGGCCTTTCTGGATCGTTAGGCCCGACCAGACGGGTCCATTTAGGTCATTTGGCCCATCAAGTTTGTTGGGCCCATTCAGATCGTTTGGCTTGTCTGACTCGTTGGGCCCGTTCTGGTCGTCGAACTCATCTTGGTCATCAGGTCCGTCTGTTTTGTTGGGCCCGTCTGGATCGTCACACTTGTTCGGGTCGTTGGGCCCGTTTTGTTTGTCGGGCCCGTCTGGGTCATCTAGGTCATCACACTCATAAAAATAAAATTTTTCATTTTTTAACTTTTAGTTAGGTTTATGTTTAATTTAAGCTGGATCATTTTTTTAATAAGGTGAAAAGGCAGTGCAACAGAAAATTTGAAAAAAACATAAATTTATATGATTTTACGATTTTTTACAACGATCTTACTAGTACTATTCAATACTATTATGTTATGATTGTACATACAATTTAACTCTTAAATACGATTTAAAATTATAGAATATTATGATTTTATGATTTAAATCCCGATTTTGAATACTTGGTTATAAGAATGAAATAATTAATATATAACGTGTTTTTTTATAAGAAGCATACATAAATACGAAAAATACAAACAAAAGAATCTAAACCTTAATAACAACAACATCGTCATCAGATCGAAACCTTAAATATCGAATTTAGAGAATCAAACTTATTGTAAACTACAACAAATCTTTAAAAAAATTATATTTTTATAAATATATTATAGTATAAGACAATTAAATTTCTTAATCTATTCCTATTGAAATATAACACATTTAATTTTAAATTTCTATATGTCTAAGCTTGACATGGATTCAACAAAACTCCATTAGATGATAGGGATTATGGTGGGTGTGACTATATAAATTTATTTTTTTATAAATAAATTATAGTATAAGATAGTTAAATTTCTTAATCAATTTCTATCGAAATATAACACATGTCATTTTAAAATTCTAAGCCTGACATGGATCCAACAAATCTCCATTGAATGATAGGGAGGGATTATGGTGGGTGTGACTATAGTGAAGTTCATTCTTATGGTCTACTGTCGAAGAAGATTTAAAAATGTAATAGTTAGGGCTTATGCACAACTTTATTAAACTTAACTCATCATCATTCAAATTAAAACTAAAACTAAAACAATTTTCATCAACTCTATCTCCTTCATAAAGCACATTAATAAGAACAATTCTCTTCGCCACCACTTTAGGTTTGGCCTAACCAGATACTCATTTTCTCCATTAAATATTTATGGGTGACTTATGATCAAAATCTATCCTTATAAACATTGCATTATAGGAAATGCACCCTTCAAATATTAAAGAAATTACTATTACCTATTTTGTACAAAATTATAATTTAAAATTATAATATTATACGCAAAATTATAATATAGTACACAAATATAAGCACTTTTAGAGTGAACATTTTCTGAGTTGTCAATGGCAACATCATTAAAGGGAGGGTTAGAAGCACATGAAGCCATTATAGTATTAACAATATTAACCACATCATTACATCACTACATGGAGAATTAGGAGCACCCAAAGTCATTACAATATTAACGGTGTTTTTCAAGTCCTTATAATATTAAAGATGCTTTTGCATTTTGTTTTGTAAATAAAATGAATATATAAATATACAAAGGAGGAGACACAAATGAAAACAAAGAGATAAAAACGATGAAGGGAAAAAACAAATTGTGTCAGGTTTAGGAAACAATAGCTACAGCTAGTATGTAGGTCAATGCAATGTTTTCCAATAAATAAGAAGAAGGAGAAGGAACTATCTTAGAACTTCTTTTACTTCGTGAGTGCAAAGCAACTAATGTTGTACAAATAAAATAATTATTGATTTTTTTGTGAAAGTATAAATTATTCCAGTTTTAACTTTTAAATTTTAAATAATAAAATAAGGGATATTAAGAGAATCGAAATAAAATGGTAAAGGAAAAATAAATGTTTCATGTGTATCCAAAATTAGTGGCTGAAAATAAAATAATTGTATTAATTTTTAATTGAGTGGTATTGTGATGGTGAAACTTTGTATTAATTTTTAATTGGAAAATGAATTTTAACAACAACTGTATTCATTTATAATTGGATGAAATGTGGTGACAACACATAAAAATAAATTTTTTTAACTTTTAGTTAGGTTTATGTTTAATTTAAACTGAATCATTTAGTTAAGAAGGTGACGAGGCAATGCAACATAAAATTTGAAGAAAACGTAAATTTATATGATTTTACTATTTTGTATGACGATCTTATGATACTATTATGTTATGATTGTACGTAGAATCTAACTCGTAAATACGAAGTAAAATCGTAGGATCTTACGATTTTACGATTTATATCTCGATTTTGACTACTTTTGTTACAAAGGTGAAATAATTGAAACCTAAAGTGCTATTTTTTATAAGAAGCATACGAAAATACAAGGAAAAAAAATAAAAGATTGTATGAGTAAATTAGGGGGTGCAGAACAAAATTTGTCTGGAACTTGCTGATTTTGGCTTATTTGAGTGTTTTGTGACTTTGATCAATTTTTTTTCATACCTTAAATGAACACACACTAGCCCAGTAGGCTTCGCAGTAGCTTTCATCCCCCTCGCACAACTCTCCACATCATCCCCTTTTGCCAAATCGCAACCCTTTAGGCTTTCTCCCAAGTTCTCCCCAACTATTAGATCAACCAAATCCTGGTCACCTACCGCAACCTTAACTGCCAAAGACTCCTATGGTGGCTCTTCAGAAGGAATCCCCTTTCCCTTAAGGAGGAGGTCCAAATGTAAGCCCCGTCATCGGGGCATCAACCTCACCAAACAGGGCCTTCCTAGACGATAAGCACCACCCCCAAGGGACCATTGTTGCTCCACCTCGACGACCTCTCCAGTAACCTTAACAATAGAGCTCGAACCCGGTCGAATCTTTGCCATTGTCCTCTTGGCAACAGGGAGTTCCACCACATAAGGTGAATAAGCAGGTTTCGCAAACGCCTGCCTAACCTTTCCCAAGCACGCTTGACCTTGGTTCAGCTTAGCTTGGGCTGTCCTCTAGGCCTTGAGGTTAAAGATTTTAGATGTCGTGACGCTACAAGAAAATGTTTTATTACCCATGCATTATTTTCCATAGATTTCTTTCCGTGGGTAAAAAAGTGCATTTCCCACGAAATATTTCCCATAAATATTTTTTCATGGGTAAAAAGATTATTTCCTACATATCATCCAATTTTTTTTTAGTGTGACAACTTAGTGAATGGTACGTATTTCTTTAACTACTCAAAGGACTTTTTTTCTTCGTATATTCTATTTGTATTATGTGTGCTCTCATGTTTTTTTGTGCTCCCATTATAAATAATCATTCTTTCTTAAAGTGTGCATATCAGACCAAATGACGGTGTCACAAATTTCAGGTTGAAACATTAATTTTCGATGAGGTTTCAAGACTTGCCAAAGGGATTGGAAAGAGAAAATAGAATCATTCAAATAATCATGAGGCATATCTTGTTTGCATTGGATGGTTTTCACTCAACTAGTATTGTGCATAGGGATTTTAAGCCACAAAACATTATTTTCTCCGAAGGTAAAGAATCTAGAGACCTTTGTTCAATGCAAAGAGATCCATGATCCAAATTAAGCTCACATTTTATAAACCATAGGGATCAGAGTCTCGGACATTCAAAATGATTGATCTTGGAGTTGCTACAAACCTACGAATGGCCATAAACTACATTCCAGAGGAGTTTCTTTTCGATCCAAGGTATCTTCTTTGACATTAATAATACATGTGTCCAACTAACTTTGAACTCAACCCTCTGTTGATTGTTTTGTTTCTTGTGCATAATACATTGGTGGAGCTTATCATTTTTACTTATTTCTATATTTTTAAAATTGTCCTTAAAGAAGTTGAATTTGATGTCATACAAGATACTAGTCCTATATTTTGTCTAGATTTAACATATATATGGTGTTTATTGCTTTGAAATGAAAGCATATATCGTATTGGTGATAGGTCCTAACACCATCTATGGTTTTAATTTTAGCCAAACAAAAATCACCCAGCTTAGAATTGAAACTTGAATCTGACATGATATTGCTTGATTTAATAAATTTGTGTATCACACTTCTCATAATCCTCTTGTATGTAAAGAAATGTTGAAGCCAAGCCCAAAGTTATATCATACCTAGGGATGTCAACGGGGCGGGTAGGGTATCGGTAGTAACTCCCTCGTACCCTATCTGCACCCTATCCACTGGATAAATATCTATCTCGTACTCGTACCCATATCCGTACAAGTATTCGTTATGCGGGTAACCACACATTTTCTTAATATCCACAGATATCCATGAGTACCCGCAGATATTTATAAAAGAAAATTTTAATATTTAATAACAAATTTTAACCATAAATTCAAATAAAAATACAATACATAACATTTATAAATTTCAAACAAAGTGAAAATGACTCATTTAAATATTGTTAAATGACAATTTACAAATAAATGAAGATTTTTTAGAACCAATTGATAAAAAATAACCCATTCAAAATCAATGTGTTAATTTTTTAATAATTTTCTTTTAATTTAAATTAGAGTATAACGGGTACGGGTATGGATACTATGATACCCGTACCGCCCCGTTAACAAGCGGGTATAAAAAATACTCGTACCTATTACTCGCGAATATCCAGTTTTAATATTCATTTCCTATCTGTTGCGAGTTTTATCTGCGGATACTCGCATGTACGGATTTTTTTGACATCCCTAATCATACCTCACTTTCTAAGTTAATAAGTTTTTCACTCCATAAAGTTGAGAGTTTAAAGCTTATTTTTTTTGCTGTAAAATCATCATAATTGATCATATGATATAATTCTACGAAACTAATAATATATTCCTGTTATGAAATGTATATATGTCCATTGAGTTACTAGTAGTTACCTATGATTGATTGATATTGATGTTATCATTAGTATTGTAACCATTGAGTTGTATTCCTTGGGTTGCCTTTTGTATCTATAAATAGGGACTTCTCCCATTGATAATTACACACAGAAAATCAGTCTCTACTCTCTATTCTCTTTCTCTCCTTTATTTTTATAATACGTTATCAGCACGAAAGCTATCTAATTGAGTTAGTGGAGATGTTTTTGCTTTCTCTTTAAGGACAATGCTCTTCGTACCTCAATCTAGGTTCTTTCTAACCCTTCCTTATTGACAATTTTGTCTTATATTTTTTTTTGGATAAAAAATTATTTGACTTTATCAAATTTCATCTGTCTTATTATTATTATTTTTATTGTGATGTTGATTATTTTAATTATTGTCTATATTAATTTTATAGTTTCATAAATAAAATTTGATTATTATCAATATTTTATGAGCTAGTTTAAAAAAAAGTCAAACCTTACAAAATTTGAATTTATGACTTTTGATATTATAAGAAAAAATTACTCATATTCTTGAGTATTAGAGACTGAAATACATCTAGATGTGATGAGTCTTGATGATGCTCTAAAAAAAAGGAGAAAAAAGAAATAAAGTATTTGAGCAATAATTTGCTCTTATAACAACAATATCGTGAAAAAATTATTTCACAAATATTCTCAAATTATTTATGCCTTCTTATGGCTAAACAAAATAATGAGTTTTTGATTAAAAATCATGAGATCAAATTGGTTATGCTTCATTCCCAAAAGTGAATGGAGCAACATCCATGAGACTAAATTGGTTATGCTTCATTCCCAGAAGTGAATGTAGCAACATCTGATCCATATTTTTGTAATCATAAAGGAAATTTCAAAGAGAAATTGTGTCATCAAAAGTGGAACAATAGTATGAAAATGAGAAAAGAAGAAAATGAAAACAATGACAAATAATATGAAAATATAATTTATCACTACGGTGGTAAAGAGCATTTGGGTCATACTTGTCTTACATAAAAGCATCCTGAAAAATAGGGATAAGAACATAGAAACACACTTTGTGTTTATAAAAATATGGATGTCGCTCATCTTGATATTGTTGTTTTTCTTAGCTAAATTAAATGGAAATATTAAGAACTTTATTTTATAAAATTGCAGAAGAAGTTTTTTATGTGACAGTACAAAATATATTTTTATATATTAAATTATTTTCATTATAATTTAATTGAAGGTGAATTCTCTATGGCATTATTACTATATAAAATATGCATGTTTGATGTTGGTTATCTATAAGTAAGAATCAATATTTTCTTTTATATTATGAAATGTATATGTGAAAT
>Ga0214542_1004562_pt1 | contig 27366 bp, 13 predicted proteins | sample CNSS1metaG_FD_160096 | JGI IMG/M metagenome (GOLD analysis project Ga0214542, IMG submission 160096) | Root nodule microbial communities from cowpea collected in UCLA plant growth center, Los Angeles, California, USA - CNSS1 | ecosystem: Host-associated > Plants > Roots > Nodule | place: USA...
AAAAAAAAAAATAATTAAAAAAAAATAAAAATAAAAAAAAAAAAAAAAAAAAAAATATATATATATATATATATATATATATATATATATATATATATATATATATATATATATATATCGATATGGTATACATAAGTGCTTCGACAAAACTATAAAACAAAGCAAAACCTCAAGAACACAAATGAAACTCAGGAAACCCAGAGGAATTAATAATAAAAAATTAAAACTTTCGTAGTAGTCAATAAAACTAAACCACAAATGATAAACTGAAGAACAAAAATGCCATACCGGGTGAAACGGTGAAATGGTGAAACTTAGGAAATGAAGAGGAAGGAAACATCTTTTTTGAAACTAAAAAATTATAAGAATGCAACTGGCATAACATTTATTAATGGATGCAACACCTATCAATTCAATTCACATTACTCCCTCCATCTACCAATTCCAGAGGCAGGAAAGCCAAAATGACTTTTAACCCAAACACTTCAAAATGGACTCTAGATTCAAAACAAGGTTAAAGCTGTAAAATGTCGATCACAGATTCAAAGACGTGGAAAGCATGTTTAGAAGAGGAGTAATTTACCAAAAAACTTGTAAAATAGACGGGTGTCAATGATTGAAGTTGGAGTATTTAAATAATTTTCAGAAGTGATTATTTTCATATATTTTAGATTATTCCCTCCATCTACTGATTCCACCAATTCAAGAGGTGGGAAAGCAAAAATGACTTTTAACCCAAAACATTTCAAAATGGACTTCATATTCAAAGCAAGATTAAAGCTGTAAAATGTCAATCACAGATTCAAAGACATGGAAAACATATTTAAAAGAGGGATAATTTACCAAAAAAACCTGTAAAATAGACTATGATTGAAGTTGGAATATTTGGATAATTTCCACATGTGATTGTTTTCAAATATTTTAGATTTTAAGAGGGGAGTGGAAATGTAAATAACAGTGGATGGAAAACTTAACATCGTTGCTCACCTTTTTTCTTCCTACACCTACATAAAATCTTTAAAATATCCTTCATTAAAATTAGGTTTAAATTCTGGTAAAAAGACACTTTATATTGTATGATCCATATCCATAATGTATTTTGTAAAGTATTATTCCCAATAAATGATATATAATTTTTTTTATATGATAAACAAAATACTTTCATAAAATATTTAAAAATTATTTGTATAATTTTTTTATTTATTATCTAAATTTACTAGTGAAGATAATCTTTTAATATTATTAAGAGTAATTTAAATATAATGTTTTTTTTGGATTGAAAATTTATATTATATTTCCGAATTCGGAAAATATGGCCAATTCAGACAGAATCATTTTTAGTGAGGTATAATTTCAGATTATCATGTTCTACGGGGTGCAGGAAGAAAAAACAAAAGGATGCAGGGAGAATTACCCATATGCCTACTGGGTTCAGCAAGTTTGGACCGAAGAATAGGTTACAAAAAGCCCATTCTCATAATACCATACAAATCCTCCATGGGTGGTTTATTTTCCCTTTCATAAGAACAAACCCTGGAAGTAAACCCTAGCGCTCCGTCGCGATGCAGATATTCGTGAAAACCCTTACGGGGAAAACCATTACCCTTGAGGTTGAGTCTTCGGACACAATCGATAATGTGAAGGCCAAGATCCAGGACAAGGAGGGCATCCCGCCGGATCAGCAGCGTCTCATCTTCGCCGGAAAGCAGCTCGAGGACGGCCGCACCCTCGCCGACTACAACATCCAGAAGGAGTCCACTCTCCACCTCGTTCTCCGTCTCCGTGGTGGTGCCAAGAAGCGCAAGAAGAAGACCTATACCAAGCCTAAGAAGATCAAGCACAAGCACAAGAAGGTGAAGCTCGCTGTCTTGCAGTTCTACAAGGTTGACGACTCCGGCAAGGTGCAGAGGCTTCGGAAGGAGTGCCCCAACGCTGAGTGCGGCGCTGGAACCTTCATGGCTAACCATTTCGATCGTCACTACTGCGGCAAGTGTGGTCTCACTTATGTCTACCAGAAGGCCGGTGCCTAAGTTGTAACGGATTTGCTTTTCTTACTTTTATTTTTAGTTCTTAAAGTTTTGTTTCATGTTTTGTTCGTTTAGTGTTGCGACTGTTTCGGTTTAATTAAGCTTTTCTCAATACTTTATCGATTTGGATTGTCAATTATTCGCATCCATATTTTGTTAATTCCGTTGAAGTAGTTTATGATCGAATTGCTATGGCGGTTAATTGTTCTATGATATGCTGGTAGTTTATGATATGGTGGTTAATTCTGTTTATGCCTTTAGGGTGTTTGATGAATTGTCCCGGTTGTGGTTTAGCTGTTAATGGAACTTTATTTATGTTATCTGGTTCTGTTGAATCTTGATATTCTGTTGCTTTCTTAAGTTGATATCGGTTGATGCTAGGCAAGTATGGTTTAGTGGATTCCATTGGTAATTAGTACGGAGTGTATGCTTTGTTCATAAATTTGACTTCGATTGATTCTTTTGCATTTAAAAGTCTTTTCATGTTTAGAACTATTTTGTTATACAGCGGATTGCCTTGTCGTTTCTCAGCGTCCTTTGTTTTACTTACATTTGCTTTATAAAGTTATTGTACTTGTGCAGTTTTGTGGCGTCTTCTTTGTGATATGTTTGATTTACTCTGTGTTTGGATCCCCATCAGTGAAATTCTGACGTGCGTCACTGAAGTAACTATTATTTGCATGCATTCTTCTCGGAATTGGAGGTTAGGCACGTTTAGTTTGCCTAAAATATCGGTTGCATAGCTGCTACTAAGGCCTTTTCAATTGTTAAAATTACTTAGGAATTTTCTTTTGGAACATCTAAGGTAAGGACAGTTATGGAGTGATTTAAAAGGTTATAAACAAGGGGTTAAACATCTATGACAGATTCCTTCCTGAATAGGGACAACAGTTTTTAATCATGTGCATATCATTTTAAGTATTTTCTGACCATATCATGTCATCTACATAATACGTATTTTTTATGATTTCTAAATGTTCACTGGAATGCAATTGAACCCAAAAGATTCCACCTATTTATAGAGAGTCAAGATATTTTCGTCTGAAAGAAAGTGACTCTGTCGGATAGTGTTGGAAGCGTAGGTTTAAATCCCTGTTATAAACAAAATATTATGCCCCAACTGGAGGTTCAGAAGTTTTAAATCTTTTGTTATGGTTAGCTAATTTGGTATGAACCTGGTAAGTTTCTGTTTGGTATTTTATTTGATTAAATTTTATTTAAAGTGCTTGAATTGATCCTTCGTTTGTTATGAATTGTTCGTTATTATTTTTGTTCTGCTATTGCTGGCGTTCTAGCTCTTCCGTCTGTGATTGATTCTATGCATGTTTTAAGTCTATTTTATGCTAAAATAAATTCAAGATTTTGCTGATGGGATTCTTATACTTCAGACTTTTGTTTATCCGGTTCTTTACAAAATGAACAATGTTTTATGTAATTTATTTTTTTGTAGAAAGTTACTTTAAATATATATGAACAGAAGTTTGATTAATAGATGTTGATACATAGAACCTATAGATGAAGATTCAATCAATAATGTTTTGTCAATAGGAATTGAGTACGCTCGTTCTAATGTTTTTCGGAATGGCCTACACTGGTTATAGAAGCATTTTTGGTAGAAAAACATTTTATTTTATCTTTTGAAATTCAGTAAGCATTAATTGCCTGTCGTGTAATACTCTTGGAGGAGTTAAATGCGTATTAACCTAGAGACATTTATGTAAGTTTTTTTTTTTGTAATTGCATATATTCTGTTACAGAATTAAAATTATTCATCAATTTGGAAAAAAATTCAATTTTCTGTCAAAAGTTGTAAGTCTGCGCTTGAAACACATCCAGAAATAGGGACGTTTAGAAAACCTGTTAATGATATTATTGACAATGTATTATTAGAATCTATCAAAATTCAACCACTGTAGAGAACAAAGAAAATAGAACAAATGGATGATGATGATGACTATCACAATGTAACATCACTTCCACACCTTGTCTATGTGTTCACTATGAAAGAAAATGCCAGTTTAATAACAGTCTACAGAATGATGAAATTGAAACTTTCAATGTCGAAATTCTTCATAGAACTTAGGGTTTCAACATTTCCCTTTCGTGCCTTTCTTGCTATTGCTATTGACATGGATATTATTCATTTTCCTGTTCTAGCAATTCTTAATTTATTTCATTACATTGGGTTTGACCAATCCTTCCAACCCCTACCATGATGTTCCACTCTTCATTATTGGAAGATCTTTCTATTTTGATTCTTTATTTATTTATTTATTAAAGAACAGTAGAGTGCTAATCAAATTCAGTCTATAAGCCAAATAGTTTCCAATTTTTTTTATTATCATTTCATTCCTCGGAAAATAATATTATTTTTAAACTTTTAAAGGGCCACTTTATTGTTAAATAAGAATATTAAGTGTATCTCTAAAAGTAAGTGATAATTTTTGAAGAAATAATTTGGCGACGTATTTTTTTTAATATTAAAATCATGAACAATAATTTAGTGATATTATTTTTTTGTACAATAGTTTCTTTTTTTTTTAATTTCTATAATCAATATTTAGGAATGCACTCTACTTTTAAAATGTATTTCTCACAATCCTAATTTTAAAAGATGAAATTGATAGTCTTTCTTTAATATTTTAGAACATCTGACTTTGATAAATTATTTTAGTTAGTTTATAATTTATTTTATACTTTAGTTTAACTAAAATAGGAATAATTATTACATAAGTTTCTCTAAAAAGATGAAATTGATAGTCTTTCTTTAATGTTTTCGAATATCTGAATTTGATAAATTATTTTAGTTAGTTTATAATTTATTTTATACTTTAGTCTAATTAAAATAGGAATAATTATTACATAAGTTTCTCTAACTATTTTAAAACATTATTTTGTGCTCAAAGCATTATTTTTGTTTTGATGGTTCATCATATAACTTTACTCTTTATAGTGTATAACATGTTATATATAAAAATATATAATGAAAATTGTCTATTATACTTATTTTATATTCTTATTTTTTTAATTATGCCTTAAAATTATAATATTTTAAATTCCTAACTATGTTATCAATGCAACAAAACATTAAAAAACAAAAACAAAAACATCAGTGGATATAAGTTATTAATTTACTGGAAATAAGTCTCACTTTAATTTTTTTTGTTAGCAATGAATATATTTATATATAATAGAACATTAGGGTGTTCTAATCCATATACAGAAAAAATATATAATTAAACAACATTACAAAATACTTCTAAAAGATTTTGCACAACATCTATGATAGAAGTTTCAATGTACTTCTCAAAACAGTATTATATAGTTTTAGAAATTATCTATGTATACCACTTGTCAAAATAAAACAACCACATATTACAATTAAAGTACAACAACCAGATTCATCAAAATCCTAATGTTTCACTTGTGAGCTTGATGTAGATCAACCTGTAAATTAATGATTATTATTTTTGCTCCTCCAATTGTTGCTTCCTTGATGAACCTCGAAAGGAGTATGTTGTTGCTTGATTGCAATTCTTTATTAGTTTAGTTGTATATTATGTTTAGACAATTCTTGTTGCATTTCATATTTGTTGAATTTGTCAATGCAATACTCATCATAAATTTATTGCAAAAGACAAATATAACTCCAGACTAAAAGTCCAACCAGGTTAAACTGCAAACTTATATTTTTTATGTGAGAGATTGAATACACTCAATTGGGCAAAGAATGGATCCAGTTAGAATAGAAACAATTAACATTACCAATTTTATGTTTCATCCAAGCCCAAACATTTAGTTGTGCTAAAGAAAAAAATTCATCTGCATCTGCTTTCCTTGCCTAAACACTATATTATTTATATGATCTCATATATTCTTTATAACTACAAACCATACACCCTTCCATAACCTATTTCCTTTACTATTAAGGGTCAGTAAATAAAAAAGTAATTCTTTAGTTGATTATGATGCGATGTACTCACTTCCACCCGTTTGCTACACATGTTCCAAATCTTATGGCTAGATCACAGGTAAGAAATATATGTGTATTAGTCTCTTCTTCCAACCCACACAATACAAGTTACATCACTTAATTGCACTCATCTCCTCTTAAGATTTGTCTTTGTTGGTACGTTGTTCATGATTGTCTTCCAAGCAAAAAATTGTACAAAGAGTTATCTTTACACTCATAACATTTTGTACAAATATGAGTTTTTCTCAATTCAGGGATTTTGTATTTTTCCATATCCAGATTTTATAGTTTATGTACATTCTATATCTTTCCAAGTCCATTCATCTTCTTTATCCTTCTTTATTATTAATATACTTCCACACAATTCAGTTATATTTTTTTTTCTCTTTTACGAAAGTATGTAATTTATATTTTTTTCTTTAATATTATTTTTTATTCAAAGTATATAGAAAACGACAGTAACTTTATTAATTATATAAATTAATATAAATATTAAATTTAATGATATCATAGTAAAACATCGAACACATTTATCGCGTAAATGTTTTTGTTACTACTTCAATTTAGTGTTTAAATAATACATCAATGTATTTGTCCTCAGTATGAAAAAATCTAATCAATTGGTGTTTTTATATTATTATTTTATAAAAATTAGTTATTATTTTAGAATTAGGAAATCAATATCGAGATAACGTAAATGTTTTTGTATATTTAAAATGACAAGTTCCTCTATATAACATATCTCTCATATCTATTACATATTTTATATTTCTCATATTTTCACAATCTTTGTAAATTTTCAATGCCTATAATATTTTATATTGTAATTATATGACCCGTAATATTTCATATTATAATTATATAACTCTTAAAATTTCGTAAGTTCACATTTCAATTAAATCCGCATCAAACTTCTCATATCAATAGGTGGATTTAAGTGAAAGTAATAAAAAAAAATTACTACAAAATAAGGAAAATTTATGTATAATAAATTTATAAAAAAAAGTTATATTATTTTTATAGTTATAATTCTATATTTTTTTTCATCATAATAAAAAGTAAAGATAAGCATAATTTTCAATAATAATGTATTAAAAAGAATTAATTTCTTAAACTAATTTTTAATTAAAAAAAAAGTTTAATTATGCCTTTGGTCTCCATTTTGGAGTCAAAATCTCAAAATGGTACCAAAATTTTTAAAAGTCTCAAAATGGTCCCCTTTTTTGTTGAAACGTCTCACGTTTGCCCTTCCCGTTAAGTCAAGGTTGACGCCGTTAGAGGGAGTGCCACGTGTCAGTTCCTCGATTTTTTGAATTTTTTTTGAATTTTTTTTTATTTTGAATTTTTTAAAAAAATCAAAAAAATTGCCATGTGTCAAGCTGTCATCGTGCCATGTGGTAGTGACAGTGACACGTGTCAGTATTACGCCACGTGCCATTTTGTTAGTCTCAATTTGGTCCTTTTATTTTAATTTGTCTCAATTTAGTCCCAATTTTTGTAAAAATTAGCAATTTTGTGCCCCTTCAAATTGAAACAAAATTTAATTTTATATAAATGTTATACAAATATTTTTATTAAATTTGATATTTGTATTCAAATTGATATTTTTATTATATATTTTAAACATAGCTAAGTTTAGTTAAAATTATGTTTCACATTCAACTTTACTTAAAATTGTTTTAAAATTTTAAATTTATATTTGTTTTATTGTAACATGAACTAGGTAATTTATGAATTATTTTCTATTAACAACTTTTAAACCATTTTAAATAAAGTTCAATGTAAAATATTAATTAAATAAACTTAATTTGGTTAAAAATATTTACTTGAAATATCATTTTTGATGAAAATATTTGTGTACATTTATACAGAAATTAAATTTGATTTCAATTTGGAAAGGGACAAAATTGCTAATTTTTACAAAAATTGGGACTAAATTGAGACAAATTAAAATAAAGGGACCAAATTGAAACTAAGAAAATGACACGTGGCGTAATACTGACACGTGTCACTGCTACGTGGCACGATGACAACTTGACACGTAGCAATTTTTTTTAATTTTTTAAAAAAATTCAAAAAAAAAAAATAAAAATTAATAAAAATTCAAAAAATCGAGGAACTGACACGTGGCACTCCCTCTAACGGCGTTGACTTAACGGCAAGGGCAAACGTGAGACGTTTCAACAAAAAAGGAACCATTTTGAGACTTTTAAAAATTTTGGTACTATTTTGAGATTTTGACTTCAAAATGGAAATCAAAGGCAAAATAAAAAAAAAAAAAAAAAAAACCTTGACGGAGGGAGAGAGCATTTCCACCCAAGAGAGGCCAATGCCACTTCACTACCCTCAGTCTGCAATGCTTCTGCCTTTGTCTTCACTCTCTAAAATAACTCTATCATATTTTTTTTAGGGCAAGAGAATAATTGTGACAATCTTTTGCCATGAATAGGTTAGTATTAGTTTACACTTACAGCATTTCCTATGTATAATCTAAAGCACACCCAAACTTAAAGGCAAAATGATGAACATAAACCAGACAAAACAAAAAAAAAAAAATGAGGGAACATTAATTTCATTCTTGTAAACAAAGAAACATGTAACTAAATAAATGTTATCTTTGTGAATGAAAAGGGTAGGTGGAAGATTTGATCCAACTTCAATTGACAACAGTGACACCTCATATAAGGCTTAATGATCTGATATTTGACTCACCCGTTTTAGTTCAAATTTCAAGGCTTCAAATACACTTAGTCCCTTTCTTGATGTTGAACAACTACATCTCACAATTATGAGATACCCTTTTCGGCTTCTGATCATGTGTGTGCTGAAAAGCTCAATTTACTCTCTTGCTTTGTGGTAATTTTTCCCATCAAAATGCTCTCTAGCTTTATGCTTAACTTCTTTTCTCACCTTCATTTACAAACCAAAAGTTTCCGTGTGTCAAGGGCTCCAACCCTTTTTTTCCTTAAGTGCATCAAAATGCAATGACAGCTTTACATATTAAAAAAATTTTTCACTTTTTTTCTCATTCACAGTGCCAGCAGAAGTTGCCATCTTCAGATAGATGATGTCATGGACAAAGAAGCTTCTTGTTCTTGCTGCACAATCACTTGCTTATGCTTTTGCTTGTCAAATGAAATATCAATATTACTTCTTCATGAGATTTATACGAGTCTAGATTCTCTGATGGATTTTTTTTACTGTTCTCTGCTCAGCATTCAAAATATAATAATATTGATATATTAATTTTAAAACATCAAAATTAATGTCCATCAAAATTAATGTCCATTAGTATATTTTGAAAGCACGACAGAAAAGATATACAGATAAACTCAGTAGAGAATCCAAATTCGACTTTTGTACTGAGATCATTTCATTTTTTGGATTCTTTCTGGTTACATGAAAGGGGTTGGCCAAACTCATTTTGGTGAGTTACTAATGAGCTTTAGAGTAGAGTAAGATGAAACAAACAGGGTCATCTCTCAAGGGTTGAGACAATCTTCAAAGCACAAAAGGGCAAAATATAAACTATAGAGAGTGGCTAAAAAATGAGAGTATAATTGCAAGGAGACAAAAACATCTTCACAGGTTATAAAAATGACTTAAAAATAATGCAGATATTGGAGAAGTATATCTTCATTCTTCGGTACTTGATTCCTACCTACCAAACAGCTTCCGTTCATTTTGTATGTAGGACATGGCTATTGATCACAACATGTAAAAGATTTTCAAACAATTGGTTGTTAGTGGAAAGATATAGTCATTATCACCCCATTTTCTAAGACTAGGCCTATAGGAATAGGATTTCCAAAGTTAGTTGTCTGCAATAACATTGTAAGGCCAATTTTCATATTAAAATTTAAAACTTCCACTCTTGACGTCCATGGAACAAAATCTAATCCACTTTCAGACATGTTGAACCAATTCTTTGTCAATCTCATATTTACCAAAATCTCTTTGTCAATATTATCTTCATACTAGCTTTCCAACTCCCACTTTCAAAGCGCATTGATATTTTGAGGAGCATAGTATACTTGTAAAGGTTATTAAAAATAGTTGCTGGAGATTTCTACCAACATTTTCATTTATGACAATTGCAACCACATCATCATCTACGTTGCTTGTTAAGAAGTAAACTCTAAATCTAATTCAACCTTGTGAGACCGGTTTGTAGGGTGAAGTTAGTATCCACTTATGTATTATGAAATTGCCTTATCAATATAGGATCTCCAACACACCCATTCACGCCGAGACATATGCATCTTGAGCATGAAGCTAGATGTTAATAAGTAGTATAAGTAATCTGATAGCATGTGGCACAATAGGTTCAACAAACAACATATTTCGTTAGGATAGACTCTAAAACATGAATCTGATATCATGTTAAATAGTGGACTTTAAATCTAACACAACCTTACAAACACAACTTATAAGGTGAAGTTTGGATCCAGTTATATCATGTGGAATCTTTAATTTATTATCACATGACAAACTAAAAGCTTGTTTGTGGTAGTTTTTGATTTTGCTGAATGAGTATTGAGTGTTGGTTCTGGGAAACTAAGACCAACTCATGTGCAGTCACATGGAAGGGAGTTAAAGAAAGAGCAGGAAAAGTTTGAATGAAATGAATGTGGTTAATGCAGAATCTTGGCTCAAAGTGAAACAAAAATAGATGGGAAAGACAGATGTCAAAGAGAGCACAGAAAGAGGGGAGGATCCTTTTTCATTGGTCTATTTCTTTTGCTGTCATTCAGGAAAGACAAATCCTAAGATGACTCATTACCTTCTCTACGTGTCTTTGTGGAAACTTCCTCTCCCTTCCACAATGCAAGTTTTTTCTGCACTTTCATTTTCATCTAGGACAGAGAGAGGTAGGAGTGTCAATAAAAGAGAAAACAACACATGAAACAAACAAGTTACATTAGTCATTCTGCAAAGTTCCATAGAACTTTGGGCCACTGCAACCCTATGGAGAAGTTTGTCAGTGAGAAATAATGTTCATGCAAACAGGAAATAAAATTATCATAAACCCTCTTCTCAAGGGTGTGCCTGTAATTTTACACCCTACACAAGGCTTCAAAATATTAAACTCTCCACATCCTTAACGTCAATGTTGGAGTGCTTTCCGGCAATGAAAACCACCTTAAGTACCCCATTCCACAAATCATTAAAGTAAGATCATCATTCATTATGACTCTCCATCTTCAACTATAAATGCTTCCTTGTCCCAAAAGACCTAAACCTTCATCTTTTTCTATCTCTTCTTTCTCTTCCTCTCTCTTATACACTCACAAATGTCATCACTGAACCATCTTTTTGATCTTCCTGAACAGATATGTTACGTACAATGCGGATTCTGCACCACTATATTAATGGTAATGCACTCTTTTGTCATTTCAACTTCACCTCTCAAGTTCATGTGACTATTGGATGTGGTGGAAACACCTGTGAAATTTTCTAACTTCATTTGTTGATATCATTTTTTTGTTTTTGTTTTGAATTGAACTTGAGATGCAGGTGAGTGTTCCATGCAGCAGTTTGTCAATGGTGGTGACAGTAAGATGTGGTCACTGCACAAGCCTTCTTTCTGTTAACATGATGAAAGCTTCTTTTGTCCCTTTCCACCTTTTAGCATCTCTTAGTCATCTTGAGGTGATAGCTTACCCTTCCAATTCTATGTCTGTTTCCTTTGTGTGTTGTTGGAGTGAATCCAATGACCCACATACTCATCTTTTTAATTATTTGCATCATTTTGTTTGATTTTCTTTCTGAAAAAGCATTTGTGATCGCTGTCTTTACTCTTCTGCAGCCAAAAGAAAGTAGTCCAGAACAACACGATGGTAACAAGACTTTGAACAGCCACAGTGCATCCCTCATGACCTATTCTGATTGTGAGGAAGAGGATCTCATTCCAATGAGTAATATTGTGAATAAACGTACGTAAGATATGGGTTATTGAGTTTAAAGCAAGGTTTTTTGTACTCATACTTCACTGAAAATTGCTTCTTTTTTTCTTTCTTATCCATGGATTGTGTGCAGCTCCAGAAAAGAGACAGCGAACGCCATCAGCTTATAACTGCTTCATCAAGTAATGATTCAATGAACAAAGTTGTATTACAGCACTCATAGTTCAAAGTTTGAATTCTAATGAGAGTGCTAGTTTAATGCAGAGAAGAGATTAAAAGGCTAAAGGCTGAAAACCCTGACATGGCTCACAAAGAAGCATTTAGTACTGCTGCAAAAAATGTAAGGTCTAATTTCTTAAGCTGCTTTTTGGTTCAACTTTTGCAAATTTGGTAGTCTTATAAAAAAGTTGGTGATTTTCTTAAGCTTTATCTTGAAAATATTTGTCATTTTCAGTGGGCCAATTTTCCCCCAACTCAGTGCAAAGGAGATGATCAAGAAAGCTGTAGCCAGACAGATCAAGTTGTGGATCTTGACTCCCAAGTGGACCCTCCTGATGCTGAGGTAAAACCATAACAGTTTTGAAAAACTCACCAATTTCTTCATTAAAAACAAATGCTTCTCTCATATCTGAAACAGATTGTTTTAGCTTATTAAAAGTAGTTATTAAGAAGAGATTCTTTGGTAGGACACTGCATCTGTGTTTAGAAATTGCATGTCCTTTTCTTTCATATCACAGGAACAGTAGAAGTAGGCTCCATTCATTCAATACCACAAAGACTTATCCTCATGGTGGTTGCCAATTTGTGTGACACTGATACATTGAACTGTTTACTAGAATTTTTTGTAGATTCTCTGTAAATTATGATCAGTATAAGATTTTGATTAACATGGTATTCTAAAAGTATGCAGAATGCATTAAAATTTTAGCTAAATGGAGTTATTCTAAATAAGACAACACAGTAACTTTAACACAAAGTCACAAAGGAGTTATTCAATTGCTGACACTGTTTTTTATGTGTGTTAACTATTCTAGAGTAATGCAGATGCATCTTTGAGCCTACTTAATACTTCACCATTGTGTGAAACTTTCAGGTGAATGAAGAAGATGGCGAAGGTTTCCGTGGAAGAAAGGTCCAAAGGAACTCCATGTTTGAAAGGACAGCATTTGAGTGAAGAAAGTTCAGTTTTTGTGACATGACAAGAGACCTGTTTTGTGTCTTAACATTAAGGTTGCCTCTAAATCATTTTCCCAAATGAAGAAAAGATGTTCTTTCTTGGTAATGAAAATGAATTAAGTAGGATTAAGAGTTCACAATTTGAGACTTTGGGAAGTGATTAAATTGATAGTTTTATCTGACAGCTCCATTAATTAGTCTTCTTGACCACAAATGTATTTTTGTTTTTTGCTACTGCAAATGAAAATTGGATTTTTAAAAAATATTATTCTGACTAGAAACAAATGCTTAACCAAACAATAATAGTTTATCTATTCTAAACTAGATAAAAATCCATATATTATCATACATGTTACCAATTTCTAAAATTAATTAGATTTAAATCTAATTTTGATGTCTAACAACTTTAAAAAAATATTTTTCTCCCCAATAATTTTCTTAATATTTTGCTTCTCATTTTTTTTTTGGTCTAGAAAAATGATCTAAATTACTTCACTGCTTAAGTGTTACCTAAAGTGTTTACATGACAGCATCAAAATAAAAAATACATCACAATTTCTTTTAAAAAGTAATAAAAACAAAAATTAAAATTCAATAATATATAAAAAAAATCGAAATCTCCTTTAATTATTGATAAAAAATATTAATTATAACGAACTAATAAGAATAAGGAAAACACGAAACTTTATAATTAATATAATTAGATATAAAATCTCATTCAAATTTTTGTTTTAATAATAAGAAACATCGGTTTAAAATTTTAAGTAACTTTTTGTAGATCCAACATAATTTTTTTAAATAAAGAGAATTTAAAATATAATACTTTTTTTTAATCATTATAGAGATATTGAAAATTCTTGTAGAAAAACTCATTCTCTATAACGAAAATCTTATCTCTAGTGAAAACTCTTGTACATAATAGATTTTATGCTTAAAATCTTTGTTGAAAATCTACAATAAAAACGGTCTCACAAATTAGAAACTATCAATTTAAACATAATTGGTGTTAGTGCTTGTGTTGATAAGGGCCGTTCTGATACTCTCTGTTATCATTTGGGGTGAAATTTTCAAGGTTAGTTTTTACATAAACTCATTATGCAGAGTAAGTCTGTGTAGCAATATTTATAAACATAAATTTAGGACATGCATTGGAATCCAATTATCAGATATTTAAGAAAAACAAGTGAGTCTTCTAAATTTTACATATCATTGTATGAACTATTAACATCAAAATACAGTTTTTCCTTACAATGACTAAAAGTACTTAACATACCCTATCATATAGAACAGATAACCCTGAACAAGAACACAACCATGAGCAGCTTGTAGCAAAACAATTCAAAAAAGGAAAAAAAAAATTGATACATGCCCAGAGAGAATGGAATTCAAGTGAAACATCTTGCTCATTCGTTATTCCTCAAGTCTTCTTAACTGGGATCAGATTTGTCCAGAGCTACAAACAAATGTATGATCAATACAAAGTAAATGATATAAGAAAATTAAAACACCAAAAAGATTAATCGAGGGAACAGGAATTACAGTTGTAATTTAGTAACTTCTCAATGAGATCAACATGGGTCATAAGCATGCGCCTACAACAATATCGAACCAGTCCCAAAGCATCCAGTGCATCTCTGCAATACATCACTATTGAAACATCAAAACTGATCTTTGTAGAGACTAAAATTCTATTAGGGAATCGAGTATCCCAAAATCTACAATATGGAACCCTATATACCTCAAAGGATGCAGTTCAGGAAGAGAAATATTATAAAATATAGTAATACTTTTTGATAAGTTATGCCAAATTCTAATTACATTCTTAATGTATGACCTTTTCTTATCTTGAAAATAGGGCAATAAGAGCTGGGTCTACATCTGTGCTTATCACTTAAATTTCTTAACAGTTTCTTTTCTTTTTGAGATGTGTATCACATACGATGTTATTTTTTGTGTATATCTCTCTCCATCATTGTGACATCTAATAAATGAAGTACAGGAGAGAGAAAGATACACTAAAATATTGTTGTACATATAGATATAACGTTTCTCTGATTTTTTTTGGGGGGAAGGGGTACGAGAAGATGGAACATGAGCTATCAGCTCATTAAGAAGTCTCAACAAGATTATTTGCAGCTAAGCTAGACATGTTACATGAATATAAATGCATGTTGAAATGGAAAAAAGATAGAAAAGGAAATGAAATGAGTATCAATTCTGCCGTTTAAATACCCAGCAATTAAAGCTACGGCAAAAGAATCAGAACCTACAAATACAAAACATGTACATGACAGGAAGACAAATTTATTTACCCTACAAGCCTACAATCTATTTGCATAAACACAAGATGAAAAATACATTTTTTTACACAGCACCAAGCTCATCCACAATATTTACTACACAAAGTGAAAATTTAAGGTACAATACCAACAATACAGATTATTTATGTTCATACTTCTTACCTACGATTTCCACCCAGAGACGAATCATGCTTCAATATAAAAAATCTTACCCCAAATATTCCAGCCACAATGAAATTCAAAATACAAGATAGAAAACATACACACACAAACACGGATTTTGAGACACTAACAAGTCGAACAACAACTTCACAAGTAAGCACAAGGTCTTAGCACACCTCTATCCCTTCAACAGAAACCAGATACAGAACAAATTTCAAAGAAGTATAATCCTTCAAAATAAAAGGCTATTCATGTAGATAAAATCCTATAATCAGATAAGTAAACACATAAAAAATTGATAAAAAGTGAGAGGAATTAGGGTACCGACCCTTCACTGTAATCTGCCTGCAAAAGGTCCAAATAGGAATCCCATTTGTTTCCAATGACCTAAATAGGAGAAAACGGTACAAATTGAGCATTAATAAACAAACACACTAAACCCTAAAGTCAAGGTAAAAACATTTTGATTACAAAAAAATTCAGCATTTGGGATGAAAAGAGACCTTTCCGCAGGTGAAACAACGAACGGGGATAATCATCTTCTTCTGTGAGTTCTCTTCTCTACTATGTGTGCTCAAACCAAAACCAGTCTTAAACCCTTCTATCCAAGAAAAAAAGTAAAACAATAAAGGGAAAAAAAAAACTTTTTGGAGGGAAATTTCACTTTAAATAAAATTAAATTTATTTTACGGATTTTTTTTTTCTTTCAATAGTCTAAGAAACAGTATTTCACTATAATTGTCAAATTGTATATCTTAAAAAATTTAAAAAGGATTTTATAACATATAATTAAGGACTTATTTAACTAAAACTCATTACATATAAATTTATACTTATTTTTATGAACTTTCATGCTCTTTCTCACAATTAAATATGTTAAGGTAAATTGAAAAGAAACTACGAAGAAGTCATCATTTTTGTTTTAAGAAAAATATAGAAGTCATAAGTTATTTTTACGAGTTTAACCAAATATCTAATTGAATGGTTATACAATGATAAGATAAATTTAAATAAGATAAACAATAAAGAAAAAGTGGTTTAACAGTTTGCTACATAAACATAACGTTTGCCCGTGTTACACGCAATGTGTTCTTCAAAATGCTTATTCATTATTGAATGTTCTAACAAACATACACCATTGTTATAAATCTTGAACACCCAATCCAAAAAGTTAGCTTAAGAATTCTAGAACTATGAAAAGAAACTCTTATAGAACATGTATTATGTAATTAGTGATTAATTTTGAATTACATATTCTAAAAATTGTCATTTATGTTTTCATCATAAAAATACCCCTTCAGAACACTAAGTTATGGATTATCTATTTTACAAAAGAACTAGGAGTGTTGTAGTTGTAATATGTAGTATAAAGAATTGGGGAGTAACTTATCATGTAAAATGAGTATATATATATATTTTTTGTGTATGAATAATGTTGATGGAGTTGAACATTATGTCAATCATGATTGAGTCAAGGATTGAAAAAATAAAAGGGGATTGTAGTAATATATTTCCCGTGGATGAGATAAAATATATTTTGCTTGTAATTGCTTTCATACTTTAAAGAAAAATTATATAACTACTGTTGAAATTGTTACACAAAATGACTTATTATGAGGAGTTAGAGAGATCTTCCCTAAGTTTAATTTTTTTATTACGATCTCAAAGTTGAATACAACAAATATCTAATAAGGAATAAAAAATGTGTGTGGTTAAATTACGAAAGAAATAATAGTTATAAGCAATATAAGAAAAAAATATAGATAAATGTAAATTTAGTTTGCAAAGTAATAATAATTAACACTTTATATCATATTTACTGACATGATAAATAATTTGGTAAAATCTAAAACATTTTATTAACATTACAAAAATACAATAAAATGTGAATCATAGAATAAATGTACAATGCAATGTATGTATAGGAGATTACCAAAATGTAAAATATATTCAATCTTAATTCCACATTATTCAAATTCAAAACTACATTTAGATAATAATGTTTTAGAATGTATTATAATAAGAATGAATATAAAACAAATATATCTTTTCTTATTTATAACTAGGAACAATCTAGAATACCTTTCCAAATTACCTATTTTGTAATAGGTAAATATCCAAAACTTTCAAGCTTTTTTCCATCTTCATGTACCTCTTTGAAATACATTTTTTGTTACAAATGTTTGTAAACTTGAAAATTCAAAATTACATGTGTAAGATTATCTTTTCTCTCATATAAACACAAGTGAAGTCTTATATTAGTGGTAACGACAAATTTAAAATTTTAAGTCAATGAAAATAATATGCTGAAGGAAAGATAAATATATAGAATTAGAGGATAAAATATTTTTTTTTATATTTTTAGTAATAATTGTAATAAAATCAGTAAATACGCTTACTCACTCTTATATATTGGTTCAAAAGCCAAAAAAGTATGGAATTGTATGATGAGAGATTTTTTTGGATACATATGATAGGTGGTTTGTTTCTTAAGATAAATGGTCAAGGAAGGATGTATACAGTTTGCAAACATTAATTATGTAGATAAATGTGGCTTTAACCCCATACATATGTACTCTTAAATTCCATAAAGTTCAAGTTTATGATTCATCAAAGAATTCAAAATATACATGTACTAGATAAAATTGCGCTTTTTAACATGTAGTTGCATTTTTTTATAGTTTACCACTTTTTAAATCACAATAACTATATTCACATGTCGATTTTGACCAGATTAATAGAAAATTTACAAACCAATCAACTTTCATCGATTTAGGTGGATTTCAATTTTTTTAAAAATAAACAAAATCAACATTCAAACCAAACCGATTAGAAACAAATTGATTCAGTTTAGATTAATTAAATTAGTGAAAACATGTGTTCATTTTTCTTTTATAATAATAAAATTATAATTGTAAAAGTAAATATAAATAACTTTTAATAAAAAATAATTGTTATTATTTTATAATTAACTTTTTAATATAAATAGTTATTTTAATTTAAAAAAATAAGTTTTAAGAAAATTGGTCATAAAAAAGAACTAAATTTAAAAAACAATTAGGATATTAATTTAAAAGCGGGTACTTATAAAAATATAAAATTGAAAAACAAAATGTAAAGCCAAAAAAGGTAAATTACATTTGTATAATACATGTACAAATTTTTTTAATAAAAAATTAAAAAAAAAAAAAGAAGTATAAATTTAACCAAAAAACTACGAAATATTGATAGCAAAGCTCGGACTTTCATCCCAAACTCTTTCTTCTTTCGAATCTGAACCATGAAAGTCAGTCAATGTTGGCTTCCTCGATTACACAGTTGACCACATGCATTCAACGGTAGGGAGTAAGACCTTCTCTTTACAATTTGGAAGGTAAATTCCAGGGATACTCATCGAGTGGACCATACCAAGGCTTTCCAAAACATTTTCTATCACTGAAAGATTAAACAGTTTTTTTTAATTGACTTAAATAAACTAATCATATAAAAATTTATATAATTATACTATGCAACTTCACATATAATAATTAATAATAAGTAAAAATGTCATTGGTTTATTAGGGTTAATTGGATTTGGATATGATAAATACATATTCGAACCAATATTGGTTTGGTTTTGAGTATCGGATTGGTTAGATCGATTTAAACTAATGAAGTTATTTACATTACATGTACATCGAACAATAGATGAAGACTGCCTAAGAGGGTTTCTTTACAAATGACACAATTAATTTGACCTAAATGAACATTAGTTTGGCATGATAAGCATTTTATAACTCAAAGCTGTCTTGATACAACCGTAACCAGAAGAATGAAAAAGAACTAATTTTATTTACATTGTTGCCAACAAAATCACTACCTTCAGGATAATTGGTTTAGAAATTACAAGTGCATATATACATCTGCAGTCAGGCCATTGTGGAATTCCAAAGCATATATTATATCAGCTGCTTAGAAGCCTTAAAGAGCATCAGGTTCTGGAAACAGGAGATACAATGTGAGAAAGAGACCTAAGTAACTTTAGTTCAATTTGTGTAGCGTGCACATGTTTTTTCAGTAGAGGAGATCTTTCTGTTTGACAGAACCAACCTTGAAGAATTGAAAATTCTTCGGATTCACCAAATGCGGATGAAAATTGCATTGCAGCTACTATGATGTTCCAATCAGTTACTGATAATCATGTCAGTGTTGCAATTTAAGAGCTAAAGGAAGGTGCTTTGGCATGATTATGATTTAAATTGAGAGTTTAAAGACATACATAAAAAACAAGCAGTTGTATACTAATAGTAATAAAAACTACCTGATTAATTAATTACACGGTGAAATAACTCCCAATAAATACTGGGGTTACCGCCAATATTGAGCCCAACGATGGATAGTCTCAACCATCTGAGGGAACAATGCACTCACACTCTCATTGATAAGATCCTGGAAGAAATGTATACTAGCTTCGTCGTCCAAGTCCAACCGAAACTTCTCCTGAAGCTGTACATCCATAATGTCATGGAATAAGAGTAAGTTAACATATTATTTACCTAATTATTAAAACATAAGGGATCTCACCTTAAGAATCCCCTTTTCAGGATCAGAGGCTATGTCAGGAATATTGGAACCCGCCATTAAGTAAAATAGATTTAGAATTAGGTTACTGGATTTCCGAAGAATGTTGTATGCTTCACAACAATAGGACTTGAACCTTGTATAATATTGGCTGCATGGGAGACAGAGAAATGAATCACTATCTCAAAATTCAAGCTACAAATCACAACTACCTTGAATCTAAAGTGAATCATCAACGGGAACTGTACCTTTCAGCTCCACCCATAGCCTCAACCATTTCCTTGCAAAGCTTCATTGGTGGTGGAAATGGCTTAGGATCTCGCCCAAGAATAAAACCAAAATCAACATGGAAAAGACCTCCATCATTTCTAAGGAGGAGATTGTCCAAATGCCTGCCCAAAAAATTAAAGTTCAGTCAAAATAGGGACAAAATATAAATTCAGTGAACAATGCAACAACCTTAAAATTTAGAATAATGTGATGTAATCTATCTTATCCTTCTTCACTTGAAAATGGGGAAACAATCTAGAGCCTGGTTCATTTATTTTCAACCTCTTTCTCCATTTTAGACTCTATCTTCTTTGATTGATAGAATGAGTGTGGGCGTTTGTTCAGATTGTCAAAAAGCCAATTGAAAGAGAAAAATAAATAGAAAAGATTCTAAAAACGATTGAATGGTGTGAGTTCATCTTATAAAGTTGATTACAATAAATAAAAATAATTATAGGAGATTTTATTCTCATATACATCCCTAGATATTTATTATGTTTCTAACAAAGCCAAAGCAACCTAGCTGGTGTAAGGGCAAAAGACAAGGACCTCTTGAATATGCTAAAGTCATAGAACCAAGAGATGCAGATAATGTCATAATAACACGTCCAACCTTTCCAAATCCTAGTTGTGAAATTTCTGATAGCTAATAGAACATGAAACACCCAAAAGAACAACTATCGTTGGTTCACATTCACACCCACACCCACCCAACTCTAACAACCAATTCCCCATTCTATTTGGGGTGGCGGCCATGGGGAGGTTGCATACGTGATCTCACCAGCACATCACAATAACAAAATTAGAAGTATCAAAACAACATACCAATGCTTAACTAGTTGGATGGAAAATGGTGTGTGATGAATAAAATTAGGGATCACCTGTCTCCGATACCAAGTATATATGTGATAACAGAGTAGCCAGCACAGCTTTTTATAAAAGTTTCAAGGCAGGTGGCTGTGATTCCAAAAGGTCCATGGTCATCAGGATGAAATTTCTGCAAATAGCTTATGATGCTACGATGCTCAGATAAAATCTAGTCACCAAAAGATTATATATTAGTATAGCAATTGCAAGATTGTGCATCCTAAAACAAACAGGATCATTTATTGAATATCAAAAACTAAAGAGCTAAGCATATATGTAATTAATAAATTTCAATATCCAATATCAATTAGTAATTAGCAACCTGACAGGTACTTGAATTCCTATTCCCAACGTGATCTTTTTTTTTTAGAACAGTATAAAATAAAATCTTTCACGGAAATAGTACAAACTAAAACATATAAATTTATACATAAATCAAGTAACCATGCTAAAACACAGCTACAAAAAGTTCCAGCTATTTTTAATATTTTCTGCAATGTCATAATGTCTAAGTCAATGAATCATTTTCAAATCCTTCAATTGATAATATGAAATAATTCAGTGTAGAAGCAGATATGAAAGTAAAGACAAAACAAGATTCAAAAAACTTAGACCAAAAGCATTAAATTAACAAGCCTTTTTCTTATAACTTGAATTTGAACATAACTCAACACTATATAACTGACTTATAAGATGAAATTGACATTCCGCTTATACATTTTATTTTAGGCATGTCACTAGTTAATGTGAGATCTCCAACATCTTTGTTAGTTAAAAAAAGGTAAATACGCTGCAACTTACTACCAAGTGTTACACTTAATGTATCAAATCCTTACTATATTTCAATGCAAGAAATCTTCAGTTTAGAAAAGAAGCAGTGATTACATGGTAATATAAGAAACAGCTTTTGAAATGTATAAATCCCCATACCAGGGCCAATGAACGAGAAGGAATAAATTCCAACATGCCTTCATCTTGTCCAGTTGCCAGCACCTTGTATGGTGTTAGATGCAAATCAAGATTTTCTAGCTTAAGTAATCGGTCCATTAGTGATACCATTTGAACAACCTACATAAAACCAACATTTACACAAATATCTATCATGTATGCTAATGAGCACAGGGAAAACATGTATATTTTCATGCATAACAGGGAGACAGAAAAAGGATAAGTAGAAATACCAACTGGTCCTGGCGAATATCATCTCCCTTTTTGAATATAATTTTACTAGTTCCACCATTTGTCGTTCTAAAAGTAAGGCGCAGAGGATGCAGTGCACTTTTAAATATTGATGACTCTGAAGGTACAATGCCAATGATGAGGACACCAGGTGACAAAGGTGATCGTATTGGCTACAAGTGAAACATAGCAACAATAAACATACATTTTAACAACTTTAACAAATTCACTATATACAACTATAGGAAATAAAATAAATAGTGGAAATTAATAGATTGTTCAACATTCATGATTTATTAATGTAAGAAAGTAAAAGATGAAAACAATAAATGATCATACAGCTTCATGTTAGAACCTACCTCATCAAAATAGGTAAGTTCACTGAGAAGACCAGAAAGTAGTTGTCTAAGCTTTTCAATCTTCTTTTGTGTATTACCACGAACATTCCTTACATCTCTAGTGATCGAACACAACTGAGCAGTCAATTCAGTCTGGCGTACCAAACTCTGCCACTGTTTAAACCCATCTTCCTCTCCATTCACACCAGCTGCCATCTAAGACAAATGACAATAATTGTCATGCTCGAGAATGAATTACTCCAAAATTAAGCCACACAAATGAAATCATGATGACATATTTAAAAAATCTATTATTCATAGATTGAGACAAATTTCAAATGTGGTGAAATATAAAAATATTTTCTGATGTAGGTATTAGAAAGTGAGTTTAGCCTAACACAACCCAACAAAACCAGCTTGTAAGACACACCCCCTCATACCAAGGACTTAACATCTCGGGCATCCAACATACTTCATTAAGATAAGCACACAGCATAATAAAAAGTAGGTTTAGACTTAACTCAATCCTACATAATGACTTACAAGATGTGATTTTCACCTACTTATATATTATAATTTGACAATATCTCTAGTCAATATGGGATCTTCAATAATACAGAGTTCAGATGAAGCAAAAATGGATTAGCTATTCCAAATTTGCAACGATAAAGCAATGTGCAACATGTAATCTTTAAAAGTATATATTCCTAATGTAGACAAGAGGAAAAATGATTCATCATGATAACAAGTGTCACAGAAGCAAAACTTTGTAAAAGAAAATGGTACATATTAAGAAAACTGAGTTCAAACCTTCATCATATTTTCCTCCAGAATCTCATAAGTGCAGTAAAATCGTTTGGCATATGCAGGATCATAAAGTTCAACAGCCACATACCAGCGAAGAAAGCTTGCCAATTCAATATTGCACAATGCTGACAAAATTCAGGTTTCTTTCAGAAAATAATTGAATATAACTAGAATCAGCACCTTAAATAGCATTTAAATTCTCATGCACCTACCACGTTGGACAAGGAAATGAGAAAGACGAGATTTGTCAGAACGCTCAAACCGAAGAGCCTGAACCAATTGAAGCAAGTAACATTGAAGCTCTTCGTCGTCAGCTCTTTCAAGAACACTAACAGCATAAGCACGAACCTGCAATGAAGTAGTTGAGAAATGGCCTCATTTGGTTATTCAAAGATGTACAAATTTCTGCGTTTTGATTGAAAACGAAGTTGCACTATTAAGTCATTACATCTATAACAACAGTAAGGCAGGGAGTGGAATGTCATGTTTGCTCCTACACTTGGTATTGGAATTATGTTTATGGCCTTTCTTTGGTGTTGTTCAATTCATGGTTGTATCAAGGAGATTACACTAAGGTACACAGAGATCAGGCTGATTTAATACATTCCTTTACTTTTTGTGATTCCAGTTTTCAGGTATGGAAGATACATTATTCTCCCCCCTCATCCCTAGTTGTAATACTCTTTGCTATCAGGTAAAATTTCTTTTTCATTATGTCTGTTGATACCGACAGTTAAGTATATCGACAGTTAAGTGTATCCCGTTATTAATGTGTTGAGGGCATTACATTCATATTAATGCTTAGATTTTTCTCCGTACTAGTACAACATCGCACTGCAAACCTAATTAATATAAACACAAGATGTACAACCATTGGTTACAATTTTGCCTAAGATCACTCTTGAAAAGTACCTCTTCACTTTCAAAAACAGGAGACAAAAGTTCCAGTGCATCAGAAACATCAATCATTTCCCACTTGCCCATCAATTCTAAAGCTTGTTTTGCTTCCTGAATAAAAACAGCATCATTAAATGAAAAATTATACCACTTATTTAGCAATAAAAATTCAAGGGAAAAAAAGAAAAAAACAATAGAGATAGGAAGATAAGATACTGACAAATTCAAGAGAAAAAAAAAAAGCAATAACAACGTCATTGTGTTACATCAAGAGCCACTACAGCAAGGCCATTTAAATCTAGATCCTTATTAGAGTTTTTCTTGATTTATGTGGTATTTTACCCCACATTTGATCATTAGAGCAAATGGTCACACTAATACCCTTTTGAAAACAGAGTTTTCTAAAGGAAAGATGCACTGATCTTTCTAATTCATTAAAAAAACATAGCCAATACACTACGTGTGAGGTATGATCCGAGCTGCTACATGTGGAGAATGAGTGCAGAATGTACTATTAACTACTTGAGAAAACCTAATATACATTAAGTACAACTCCTACAACATAACAAAGACCATCTATCATGATTTTTTTCTTTTTTTGATCAGCAATCATTTACCATGATATCTGTTACTAATTTTCATGATGGTAAAGGCTGACCTGAACATCACTCCATTCAACACAACGCAGGAACTTTGTAAGAGCCCTCTTTTCAGACATCAAAGAGAAGCGGAATTTCCACAAGAGCTGCCTCTCATCTCCACTCAGAGTCCTTGTTGGTGGATATTTTAGTATTCTCTGAATTGATCTTGACATAAAGGATCAAATAAAAATGTTAAACAATGACCTATATGATAAAGATGATAAAGTACAATATTACAGAGGGAAGAAAACGCTATTCATTACAGAACCCATTAGAGAAATGAAAAAGGTTTGTCAGAAGTGATACTACTAACACTTGACACAAAAAAAAAAAATCCAGAATTTACAGCTAAGACAATTAGATAAATAAGAAGGGAATCCTAATAATTAAATTATAACTTATTGCACAGAAATATGGTCTAGATCCCTTCAAAATGGAACAACCACATGGTCCTGGAAAGAAATACATTATTTCAATTCTTTAACATAAATACATTTTAGTTTTCAATTGCAAATTTACTTAGACAAATCAGATATAATTGTTTTACTGAAGTTAAATTATTAAATAAATCCCACTTAAATCTGAAATCATTCAGTTTAGAACCACCCACCACTAAAATGTGGTAATACAAGTACTATGGTCATTGACACTAACATTATTATACAGCAAAATGTTCATGTGTATTTGAAGCGTTGCATCAAATCTGCGATGAACATATCCTCTTTCTTTATCATATTGTTTGGGTGGAAGGAAATGGAGGGGAGGCAGGATTTTTTAAACCTTTTTATTTGGTTAATTTTAAGAGAAGGAAAGGGAAATGGAGGGAGCAAAATCCCTTCTAATCTAATTTTGGCTTTCCTCCAATATTGGGGGGATTTGGAAAAGAGGGAAATTAACAATCTAAACATTTTAATTAGTTTGAATAAATTGACCTAATTGCTTTTTGCTTATGTAATTCACTTCTCCTATCATTCTTCTTGATGTCGCCTCCCATTGCCAGCCTGCTAGAGCATCAACCAAGAAACTTCAACTCCAATTCTTCTCCTATCCATTTGCTATTGCATTTAGGTAAATTTCTATCCTTTTGTCACAAGTTGACTGCCACTGTTGTGCATCTATTTTAAACCTGTCAGTCCCTTGTAATGGTTTGAATTTCTTCTTTGGCCTTTGATACTTTCATGGCAAATATTAGGACTAACTCATTCCTTTTGCCTTTGTATTGTCTGTTTTATTCATGATTGACTGATTAATAATTTGATGTTTGCATAATGTTCTTTGTAAACTGATAGATGTTGCAATAATGTACTAATGTGAAACTCTATATATGTTTCATTCTATTTAATTTTATGTATGTTTTATTATGTTAGATGGATCATCAAGATTGCAAATTAGCAGTTACTATGGTTTGAATTGCGCCAATGGGCTATAACTTAAAATTTATCTGTTGTTTATTATGTTAATAGGATGTCTTGTAAGAGAAAAGTTAGTTATTGTATAAGCTCTGAAAGAGAGAGACAGGGTGTGTGAAGAAATAATGAGTCAACATATGTGTGTGTGTCTCAATGAACAATTAACCATTTCAAATACTGAGAAGCTGAATCATTTCCAACATTAATCTGATTGATATAACAGGGAAATTATATTTCAACAAAATTTTAAGCTTACTTCCTCTCATTTGAGCTTGGCTTCAGATCCCTGTCTATGACACCACGAGTCAAACTCCTAGCCAGCTTTAACTGTTTGTGCTCAGATGGATTTATCTTTCCAACTTCTTGATCCCAGACAATGACAATATCATTAGTTGAAGCTATAGGAGATGGCAACAAAAAATTTGAACCGGATTCCTACATTTTGTAACAGATAAGAGTTAACGCATATGCAAGATATATGTATCAGCGTTTATAATATTCTTGAAGAAAAACAACTGCATTAATAACTTGAGGGGTTCCTTGGTAAACTGATAACTTTACAACAGTATGCATGGTAGGATACCTCGATAAATTAGGTGACCTATGCATGGAGTGCTAACATTCTTTATAATATAAGATGCGTGCAAACCCAATACTGCACTCTAGGGATTACATGCGCCGTTGCTACACTAGACAAGGGGATCATAAATACAAAACCATTTTTGTGCAGGAGTATTTCAAATAAGAGGAGGGAGGACCAGTAGACCATGTTGACATTTTACCGAATATATATATATATATATATATATATATATATATATATATATATATATATATATACATATATATATATA
>Ga0214542_1004563_pt1 | contig 27364 bp, 15 predicted proteins | sample CNSS1metaG_FD_160096 | JGI IMG/M metagenome (GOLD analysis project Ga0214542, IMG submission 160096) | Root nodule microbial communities from cowpea collected in UCLA plant growth center, Los Angeles, California, USA - CNSS1 | ecosystem: Host-associated > Plants > Roots > Nodule | place: USA...
ACTGGGATGAGACGATATCCCTGAAATAGTATTTGTTTGTGGTGGTTAAATTCACCACCATATCTAGCAAAACACGATAATTTTGATTCAGTGCTTATGCTAAATCAAGGAATCCATCATCTGGAGGTGGAGGAGGCGGGTTCTGCATACCATATTCGGCCATTGTATCCCTGTCGTGGTAAACAACTAAACTCAGACCAGGCAAAGGACATGGTAAAAATTTATTTGTTCAACTGCATCCTACTTTTTGAATATGTCATTCCCAAATGCTTTCAAAGAAAAAAAAATTATTTGCAATGTTTTCTTTGATGTGGATTTTCAGGTGTGTGGCACTCACCTCATGTGTTGCTCCACAAGGAGGGAGTTACTACAGGAATTGATTTTTCTAGCATGATGTCGCAACCGAAATCGCAATGGGACGACGAACCAAAAAATTAAGTTTGAAAAAACCAAAAATTTTGGAATCACCACCATAGTTTATTATGAAAAACTACAGAAAAACCAAAAAGATAAGACAGAGTATGCAAAAAACCAGATTTTGGGTCCGAGAGTCGGCCACAACGCTCGTCCTAAGACGATACCTTTAATTAAACGTGAAAAAATGATGTGGTTTTCAAAATATTTAATTTTCCCCAAAAATAACAATAAATAAATTTACAAAAGAAACATAAATTATTTTTTGGTTTTTTGGGCTCAATGAGAATTAATCCTCACTTCTACATATCTCCATTCATAATGGAGAATCAGTGTTACGTAGTTCTTTATGAAAAACTATTTGAAAAATGATTTAAGTTTCTTAATAATTTTGAAAACATTTTTTATTTAAATTTTTAGTATTATTTTAATATTAGCGTCACGCAACGCGAGCAGTCGGACAGACACGGAAAATTAATTCATTTTTTAAACTTTGATTTGTTTTTATCTTTTTAATCTTTTATAATTTTTTATATTATTTGAGAGTGGATGTGGATGTCAACGTGAATAACTAAATAGATATCGAAGAATAAACAAGGAAAACTATTTTTTTTTATTCATATATTGGTATACATTTAAAAAAAATGAGCCAAAGTCTAGAATGGATGTCATGAAACGCGAGCGTTCAAACAGATATAAAAGAAATGGGACATTTTTTATTACGAATTAAAAATAATAATAAAAATTGAAAAAAAAAACAAAAGAAAAAGAAACTAATAATGAAGTACCTTCTGTCATTTCTTTTACTTCCCTCCTTTTATAATTTTTTGTGTTTTTTGGGAGATAAAAATGAGTGGTAATGAGAGAGTATAGAGAATCTTCTTCTTCTTTTTTCTCTTTTTTCTCTCTTTTCCTTTTTTTTTCTAAAATTAAAGTTTAAAAATCTTTGAAGAAAATTTTGTTTCACCTTATTTCTTATCACTAGCTAAAAAACATTTTTTTAATTTTTTTTCAAAAATAAATTTATTCGTCAAGACGAAATTAGGTGTTCAAAACTGCCCATCTTTACTTAGATTTTATTAGATAATATAAAATTTTGACTTTTTTATTTTATCGTAGTAAAAGATATAGTAATTTTTGTAATATTTTAAGGGTGCATTTTCTATAATGCAAGTCTCTCCCAGTTCTCGTATCCTGTTCTGTCGCCGAATGATCTGATCGCACGATGTCGCAACCGAAATCGCAATGGGCGACGAACCAAAAAATTAAGTTTGAAAAAACCAGAAATTTTGGAATCGCCACCATAATTTATTCTGGAAAACTACAGAAAAACCAAAAAGATAAGACAAAGTATGCAAAAAACCAGATTTTGGGTCCGAGAGTCGACCACAACGTTCGTCCTAAGACGGTACCTTTAATTAAATGTGAAAATAGGATGTGGTTTTCAAAATATTTAATTTTCCCCAAAAATAATAATAAATAAATTTACAAAAGAAACAAAAATGTTCATAACTCACAAAAATGTTCATAACTCACAAAAATGTTCAATCTAAAAGTTCTTAGATTTGCATACAATATTATAATTTATTTTACGTACAATATTATAACTTTAAATTCGACTTTTGTACAAAATATTATATAGTAATTTTTTTAATATTTGAGACCATATCCTTGATATAGTATTTGTTCGTGGTGGTTAAATTCAACACCATATGTAGCAAAACACGATATTTCAAATTCAGTACTTGTGCTAAATTAGGGAATTCATCCTCTAGAGGTGGAGGATGCGGGTTCTACACATCCATATCATCATTACGGTTAACTTCTGCCATTGTATCCTTGCCATGGTAAACAACTAAACTCATACTAGGCAAAGGACATGATAAAAAATTAATTGTTCAGTTGCATCCTACTTTTTGAATATGTCATTCCCAAATGCTTTCAAAGAAAAAAAAAATATTTGCATTATTTTCTTTTATATGGATTTTCAGGTCTGTGGCACTTAGATCAAATGTATACGGCAGGGAATTGATTTTGTAGCACGATAAGAATTCTATCCTAGTCAAGTGCAATGCATCTGAATCTTACCCTCCCTCTAGTGGTAATGGTGTTAATTTTATAATGGCATGTGGTGCATCTAACCTCCTATCGCAAGCGAAATTGCGACGGGACGAAGAAAATAATTTGAAACGTACAGAGGAGTCGTCACCCTAATTTATTATGAAAAACTATAGAAAAACTTTAAAAAAGAATGGTATTTGAAATCAAATTTGGATTCGGGAGTCGGTTACATGTGAGGAAGGTAGTAGCACCCACAACGCCCGTCTTAAGATGGTTTCCCTCTTTATTTAAGTGTGGAAAGTAGAATTTGATGCTTAAAATATTTGTTATTCCCCAAGAAATCAAACAAAATAATATAAAATTAAGAACAGGAATATACATCCAAATTAATGTTGACATGTCATGTGAAGAGTGTGAATACCAAACAGTGGGGGTGAAAATATGTATAAAACATTTGGACTCATGAAATTAAAAGGGTGTGATAATTAAAAACAGATAATATTCTCCTTTATCTTGTTTTTTCGTTCTTTTCTTGTTTTTCCCATGGTAGAATTAAAGTTAAAAAATCTACCATCAATCAATTATTTATTTATTTATTTATTATTATTTTTTATATATTATTTTTTTTATTATTATTTTTTTAACAAAACAAATGCATTTACCCGGACGAAATTGGGTGTTAACACCTCCCTCTAACTATGTTGCGCTCATAACTTGTAAAAATGTTCAATCTAGAAGTTATTAAATTTGCGTACAATATTATAATTTTGCGTACAATATTATAACTTTAAATTATACTTTTGTACAAAATATTATATAGTAATTTTTTTAATATTTGAGACATATCCCTGATATAGTATTTGTTCGTGGTGGTTAATTCAGCAACATATCTAGCAAAACACGGTATTTCTAATTCAGTGTTTGTGCTAAATTAGGGAATTCATCCTCTGGAGGTGGAGGATGCGGGTTCTGCACATCCATATCATCATTACAGTTAACTTCTGCCATTGTATCTTGTAGCTTTAAACAAACTCTTATAACTGGCCAAAGTTAGAAACGCGCGGTTTGCATGCATCAAAGATTAAACCAAAAAGGTACGTTGGCCATGTTCTTAATCTTTAACGATAATCATGAGAAAAACGATAAGATGAGAAAACAAAAACAGCCCCACCATGCTAAAGTCAAATTACCAAAAGAAAGAGAGAACTATGGCTAAGTAAAAGAAAGATTGTGAAACGTAAATGCTGCGACCAATGTCACATAGATTTCAAAAGATGAGGAAAGAGAATAAACAACTACACTACCCCATCATGCAACGTCCCAAAAGAAAGAATGTGATAGTAATATATTTCCTTACATTGTGATTACACTCAAATATTAAAAGAAAGATATTAAATTTAAATGTGGTCGTGGTTTCCATTAGACAATTAAACATGGAACCAAAACACTGTGGAGACCCATGCTAACCCATCCCAACACTGCAACTTTCTTCGCATGGAATCCAAAAGATTAAAAGGAAAAAGATTTAACCTTGTATGTGTATGCCCCATGATATTTACCAACTAATATACTATACCAAAATAAAAGGACAAGAAACCATGTGATAAAGGCTACACACTAACTTAAAATCCATCAATGCAACTCATGCATGCAACCAAAACTACATCCACAGCAAACCAAGCTTAGAGATAAACGAAAGGAAACTAACCCCATGCAATTATCACTGTGATGCATAAAAAGTAATCAACCTCGGAAGAAACCCCTCCACAACGTATAACAAGTCCATTCCCACTTAAGGTCCTTCATAAACACCCAAGCAAAAGAAGAAAAAGAAAGAGAAATTTATGGCTCCAGAATAAAAGCGTGGTTGCATCAACAAGCAAAAGTAAAAAAACAGACCCTAACCAAAGCATACATGTGGCGTAAACCAAAACCAAAAATTGTATTATTTTGTTTATAAAAAATTGTTGTTTAATATTATTATTTTGTTTTTTTTTTAAATTTTAATATATACTTTTTGTATTAATATCAAAAGAATCTGATATCCTATAATAAAAGATTTAGTTATGAAGCAAATCCGAGATTTGAGATGATATTTAAAAAAATTAATAGTTTTTCTTATGCATAATTCACTTTTTGATACTTCTAGAAAGAACCTGAACAAAAAATATCTCTCTCAGGAATAAGTCATATACAAACACTGCAAGAAGTAGATGAAGATTGCAAGACAAGCTTTGAACCATGAAGGAGGGTGAGTACTAGTCACCAAATGAAAAAATAAAAGCGACGAAAAAAAAAAAAACGAAATAACGAAGATGATTACCTATAGGATTTCAGTTACCGGGGAAGATTCAAAGCAGCAGTTCAATTCAGAATAATAGAGAAAGCAACCGAATCAGCAGAACGCAGTGCGAAGAACAGGAGAGAAATGATTTTCACACTCTTTAAAACAAACAATGATTGATTCCTACTCACTTTCAAATAATGTTTAAAATCAATAATTTTATTAATAAAGGACTTAATTAAGTTTTCATAAATTTAGTTTTTTTAATTGAATTTTTAATAATTGTTTTTAATTTATTGTGTATTTGAAATTTTAATATTTTTTTATTATTTTTATGTCATTTAATTATTATTTTTACTAGATCATATTGATATAATTGTTGTTTTAATTACTTACTTGTCTTATATCAATATATATTTAATGAAAAATATTTTGCGGTTAATATAAAAAAATATACCAATTCTGTCTATCTAACAATTTTCATGTAATAAAAAAGACTTGTCATTCTACCATAATTACTATTTTATTGCACATTAATCATAAAACTTCATTATATAAGTAATGGTAACATATCAATCACTTATGATTCATGATTAAGATATGGTGAAATAACATTGATTACTGATCATGATTACTTAAATGGCATATTGTTTACAACATTTAACAAAATAACATTGTTTATTGCTCATGATTAAAATTTAGTTAGGAACTCAGTTCTAACCTTCATTCTAATATAGGTTTACTTCATACTTTGATTTTTATATTGAAAATAAATATTTAATTATTTTTTAATATTTGCTTTTTACTTAATTGTTACTTAGTTTTATTTAAAATTGTGATCTTTCCGTGAAAATTAAACTTGATGTCATTTTGTGTATAAGGGAGGAGGAGAAAGAAGATTGAGGGGTGGTTTGGAAGAGTAGAAGGTGGAAACGGAGGGTGGTGTGCTGAAGAGGAAGGAGACAGAGAGATGAAAAAAAAATTCAATTTAAGAAAAATAAAAACGTTATTAATAAAATTTTATAACGTACATTTTTATTTTTATTATCAAATAAATGTTATTAATTTTAAATAACAAAAATTTATTATACAAGAAAGTAATATTTTTAAAGTAACTATTTCTTAAAAAATAAAAATTAATTGTTACATGTTATTTCATTACCAGCAACATCATAATTTAATTTAAATAGCATTTCATATGTCATATAATTAACTTAATAAATTTGTTAAATTATTACAATATTTAATAAATTTGTAAAATTTTACGACGAACTATACTGGTCTGATTTATTTTTACCAAACTCTAAGTATAATAATTTATCTGAATAAATATTGTGAATACATGTCATCTAAATATTGTGAATACATGTCATCTAAATATTGTGAATACTGGTATCTTTTGATTTGTTTGTAGGAGTTTCGGATTATGTTTCTGAGATTGTGGAAATATTGGTAAAACAAATGAGGTTTATGATGAATCTAGTTGGAATGACAGAAATGGAGTATAGATGTATAAACCAAACCATGAAATTAGTTTCATATGGCTGGCTGCACATTTTGGTATAAATAGCAGTTTGAATATGTAGATTGATACATTATATGCATTTTCTTAGACCCTGTGTTATTGTACGAAAATTAGTTTCATAACAATACCAATTTTTAATTGGATTAAGTATATAATTGGATATCAGGCTTTATTTGATGGATTTTTTTTTTCTCAGTACAGGTGATGCAACGAATAATTTTAAAAGACAACCGTCAATATTTTGTGATTTTGTTCTACAATTCTAATAATTTTATTCTGTTATGATAATACATTATATTTGAATTTTTTTTTTCTCAACATAGGTGATGCAACGAATAATTTAAAAAAACAACCATCAATATTTTATGATTTTGTTCTACTATTCTAATATTAAATTTATTGTGTTATGATAATACATTATATTTGAATAATTTTGTTGTGTTACGATATATTACATGATATAAAATAAAATATTACGAGTTAAGTTTTAATTTTAACCGGTAAAACAATGATAAAGTTATACTTAAAAGAACAAAAAGAAAAAACAAAGGGAAGTAAAATAATTAGTATTTATAAACAGACAGAGACGATTACGCGTTCCATGAAATTTTGCACACCTTTCTATTGATTGATATTATTTCTGTTCTTTGTTGTTGGCCATGCATGCCGTTTCACTTGCAGAAGGAGTTAACAAGCAATGAAAAAAAAGCTTGATTCAACGCAATGAGTTCCAAACTCAATACAAGTTAAGATATGTAAAAAACTGTGTTGCATAAACTTAAATTGACAGCTTTAAATATTTAATTGTCTGTTTTGTGAGTAGTAGAGTGTAAAAGTGAACAATATATTGTGTTGTTATGGGTGACTACTCTGTCATATTTTGTAATAATGAACACACTGTTAAGATTTGAAGTTGAAAAGACAGAACTGACTCTATAAATATGACAAATATATTTGATTGGAAACAGTTCTTCCTATCACATATTTGGTAAAGTTATGCTTTTGTGCTTTTCATAATTTTATATGTTAAAAGAACATTATGTTTGCAATTCATTTACTCAGTTCTACAAATTGCAAGCCATTCAAAATAGTGTGGCTCATGGACAGTTATCAATTTTTATTTTGCCGTCCATTTGGATTTTTTTTTAACTTACTTTTAACTCATTTTTTAATATTTTTTAATTATTTGTAAATGATGAACGAAAAATGGATAAAAAGAAAAGTAAATCAACCTATCAAAGAAAACCTTGATTCAATTCAGCGCAATGAGTATATGCATACCCTACGATCGAAATTCCAAACTCATCAACAATCAAACACAAACAGTGTTGGATAAGCTTAAATTGACAGCTTTGACAAGTCTTTAATGTGATAAGAGTTGTCTGTTTTTATCAGTAGTAGAGTGTAAAAGTTGTGTTAATAATGGTGATTACTCTGTCATATTTTGTAATAATGAACACACACTTTTAAAGATTTGAAGACGAAAAGAAAAAACTGACTCTATAAATATGACAAGTATTTGAAGAGAAAGAGTATATGACCTCATCTATAAGCATGGCATCTTCTTCCTCCAAATTAACTCTGAAATTGCTTATTGATTCAAAGCGTGAGAAGGTCCTTTTCGCAGAAGCCTCAAAAGCAGTTATAGACTTTCTCTTTAGCTTGCTCTGCTTGCCTATTGGTACTGTCATTAGGATTCTGAACAAGAATCAAATGGTTGGGTCCTTAGGCAATCTGTATGAGAGTGTTGAAAATCTGGATGAAACTTACATGCAACCACAGCTGCATAAGGATCTGCTGTTGAAGCCAAGTGCCTCCGTTTCTTTACAAATCTCAGGCCTTCTTCCTTCAATCAATGACACTTCTTCTAACACCTCTACCAACGTGTTCTACAGGTGCCCAAGTCACTATGGTTACGTCACATGTGATAACACCACTAACTGTCCTCAGCAATGTGGGAGAACTATGCACGTTGTAATGCAATTTGTTGGTAGAAAGGTTGCAAGTGTTGAAAATTCTGCCGACAAGAGTGGTTTTGTGAAAGAGGTAGTAACTTACATGGTGATGGATGATTTAGTGGTTCAGCCCATGTCAAGCATCTCAAGCATTACCTTACTCAACAAATTCAATATCAAAGAGGTTGGCGTCTTGCAGGAAAAGGTGGTCGAGTTGGACATCAACAAGGCATGCTATATATCTTCATAAAGTCTTCAATTCTGATTTCTAGCTCAGAATCATGTTTTTCTTTTTATTTTCTCTTGTTTTTGCTGTTTGAAACAGGGTGTGGATCTGCTCAAGGCTTCTCTGGAGTCGAAGATGGTGTTGACAAATGTTTTTCTCAAGAAATGCACCTGATACTTCAGTTTCTATTTGTTTTACATTTTGGTATTTTGGTTTGGAAGTACGTGGCAATATTATGAATATTATGTTTTGGCTTTTCATAGTTTTCTCTTATAAGAACATTTTGTTTGTAATTTATGTACTCAGTTCTACAAAATGCTAGGCATTCAGAATAGTGTAGCTCATGGATAGTTATCAATTTTTTATTTTCGTATCCTTTTAGATATTTTCTAAACTAATTTCGCAGCACTCATCCAACTTCTTCACATGATATATTTATTTAATCTTTATAAACACACGACTGAAAAATCCGAGTCCAATTTCTTTAATTGCCGTCCTCCGCATAACTTAAAAAATACATATATTAGTATATTAATTTTCTTAATGTTATTAAAACATCGAAATTGATGTTCATAAATGCATTTGGACCAACATGAACAACATAAATCACAGTCAACATAGAAACCAAATTGAAAAACTTCATTACAACTTTATTATTTATTGATAAAAAGAAAAATTAAACGTGTTTTCTATACCTACCACAGATTTTGTGGTTACATAAAAAATATATATTAGAATTTACTTTTAACTTCTAGAATAATAAACCTAAATGTATCGTTACATAGTTTAAAATTTAACTTTCAATTTTAATCATACTTTATTATAAATATTTCCCTAAACAAATATTTAAAGGTAACGTATTTACTTCACTCGGAATCTTATTATGTTTGCTCTGAATTTTGAGTTTTTAAAGATTTGTACCTTTTTTTTAAATATTAAGATCTAAAACAAAATTTCAATTGAAAAATGTTATGCGTGATTTTGACAGTAGTTTTGAAAGAACAATTCCTATTTTCGTGTATTCAATTTTGTTCTTATTTATTTTAAAAACACGTTTTACATTTCTTTCCTCTTTAACAAGGGTGGATGTAAGTATGATACGAAATACCATGGGCAAATTTTTTAACTCTGTTAGGTTTGTACGAAAAAGGAAACTTTTGCATCCTTTTAAGGAAAACTCAGAATCTCTAAGAAAAAAAAAAGTTAAATACGCAAATATATGAGCATAGTATATTTTTAAATTTTAACTTGCTATATAGATAATTAAGTATTTGGTTGAAATAGAGGAAGTCACTTTTCATCAATCACGCACGCACTCACTGAAACAAAGCCTCCATTTTTTAATTCATTTTCCTAACAAATTTATATATTAAATCAATTATTAAAAGAGGAGATGCATACCAACACTTAACGCGTGTCACTCTAACGACTCTAACAAGGGCTTCAACGTAATTTCAGGTCATAGGATCCAGCTGGGAACACATTTACCAACACCATCATAGTCTGCGAATTTACCAAAACACCCTCTCTTTATCTTTTCCAGCTCTGCTGCATGAGCATGCCATCACAATTTCACAGCACAGACTCGCTGTAATCGTATTATCATTATTATTCTTATATTATTATTATTATTTTCTTCGAAACAAAACCCCGATTAAAAAAAATAAAAAGAAAAAGAAAAAACAGAAAGCAAAGCCGAAGAAGAAGAAGAAGAATCGAAGAAGGGTCGTAAACTTAAGAGGAAGAAATTAAGGTGTCGTACCTCTTTTTTGACCGAGTCAAACCACACGCCGCCACCTCGCAACTCACAACCACCTCGACGGCGTTCAATACGTCGTCGTTTCCTCAGCAGAAGAGAGAAAGGAGCTGGTGCTCTGAATTCGCGTGCGATCTGTTTCCCTACTCTTCATCGCGGTGAGTTAGTTGCTGGGGTTGCTGTGATCGGATATGATGGTTTCTCGGGGGCTGTTCGGGTGGTCCCCGCCGCATATACAGCCTCTCACGCCGGTCTCCGAGGTTTCGGAGCCGCCGGAGTCGCCGTCTCCGTATCTGGACCTCGGTGCCGAGACCTCCGCGTCGCAGCCGATGGAGGTCGAGGAAGAGATGGAGGAGGCTGAGGAGATTGAGCCGCCTCCCGCCGCCGTTCCCTTCTCTCACCTCTTCGCCTGTGCCGACCGCCTCGACTGGTTTCTCATGATCGTCGGCTCCCTCGCCGCCGCTGCTCACGGCACCGCTCTCGTCGTTTACTTGCATTACTTCGCCAAGGTTCTCTGGGTTCCTCAGCAGGGTTCGGCGGAAGATCAGTTTCATAGGTTCAAGGAGGTTCAGTTTCGTTTCGTTTTCTATCGAAACCCTAGTTGTTGCTGTTGTTAATTTCTGGATTTTAGTTAATTTCTGATAATTTGGTTTCGCTAACCTTAGGTAGGCAGTGAAATTAAGTCTTGTGTACTATGCTATTAGTTTTTTGTAGTTTTTATCTCCATGGTTGCCGTGTAGTTTGAGGTAATTGAGCAATTAACTTTCATTGAAAGCTGAGCTGACTACACTAAGTATGTCATAGCGTAGCTCTTCCCTCTTTTCTCCGTCATAAGTTTATTCCCTTTCTGTAAGGGTTTATAGTCCTGGTCAGAGTAGTTGGTCGATGGATCATCCAGTCATCAGGGGCATGATGACACTCTGTTTAGGGTTCCAAGCTCAGCATTGGCAATTTGGCACAAGTGTTGCCCATGCCTTCGGAATTAACGCTATGTTTCAAATATATTTTAGCCTATCTTTCTGTGGTTATAAATTTACATTGTTTGCGGGGTTAGGTAGCAACGATTTCATTACTTGAACATTTAAAGAGTGATGGTAGAAGTTTACTTGTGTAGCATGAGAAAAGGTGTTAAGAAAATGAAGACAACGGGAATATAAAGAGATTGATTTGGGTGGCGAAATAGAGCCTGGTTTGTCCACCTGATGACTGATAAGATTCTCCAGGAGTATACCACTTACTGGTTGGACTTAAGACCTAGAGCTACTATTTAAAAAATCTCTCCCCTCTCATCTCAAGTTTACCTAAATTGTTGTAGGAGTCCCTGGGGTTAGGGGATGGATACGAAGGGATTTAAGGGGCAGTTCTCTGGATGTTTTAGCTTTGAACAGTAACTTTTGTACATGGTATCAAGGGCTTGGGGATCGAACAAGGATAACTCAGGGTATTGATGGGATGAATTTTTGTTTCTATTTGCCAAGGAAATTAAGTCTTGGATGAAATGCAAAACTTGAGTAAGTTGAACAATAGGTAATAAGCAAAAGGCAATATAACAGGCATTTCACCTAGGGTTTGGTTGCATAACAATACAAAGGCACACAACTTAGAAGGGAACAATTTCTTCTTTTTATTCATAAATCTGATCAGTCATTTCTCTTTTCAGGTGCTATAAATACAGTAGTTCTATTAAGTGGAAAAACGTTAAACCTTTTTAAATAGGATGGATATGACTTATCCTCCTTCTATAAGGAATTTTTAAAAATCAAGCTAAGCTTGAATTGAACCTAAGAAAATTTGCAAAGTTGACCTTCCATAGAGAATTTCAAAATTTAACAATTATTATTGCCAATTTAGAATATTACAATTATTGTTGCAATGTAAGTAAATAATATAAATTGAGGCAACCTGAACTTTGAACATAGGCTTTCTTGATTCTAGAGCATCTTGCATTGCATCACACTAGAACTCAACATTTTACTAATAAATTACTTCTGTGAGAAGTTGCACAGGCAATAACTATGCAGAAGAACTTACATCATTTGGCATGGTTAACCCACATGAATGAACAGTAGGTTTTTTGTTTTAAATCAGTTTCAACCAAGGATCTGAAGAGTATGTCTGTCCAATTTTGAACTGGTTAATTTAGTAGTTGAACCGTATGACTTCATAACTAGGAATTTAATTATTTTTCGAGGCACATAGTTTGTAAACAAGATTTGAAAAATGGACTTGTATGCTTATTTACCTTTTTTTTTCTGCAGCTTGCTTTAACCATTGTGTATATTGCTGGGGGAGTTTTTGCTGCTGGTTGGATTGGTAAGTTAATTACAAGGATATTTCTTATTAGATGTTACATTTAAGTTTTATTCAATACTAATCTTTCTTGATTAATAGAGGTTTCGTGTTGGATTCTTACTGGAGAACGGCAGACTGCTGTGATCAGATCAAAATATGTCCAAGTATTACTTAACCAAGATATGAGTTTTTTTGATACTTATGGAAATAATGGAGACATTGTGAGTCAAGTATTAAGTGATGTGCTGCTCATTCAGTCTGCTCTTAGTGAAAAGGTTCGTGGTGCTCTTGTGTGTATATTCAGTATTCACTCCTTTGTAAATTTGCTACTCTTTCCAGAAAAATCTCAACACATATTTTATACCGTGTGTATACTTTTGATGATACAGGTTGGGAATTATATTCATAATATGGCAACATTCTTCAGTGGTCTTGTTATTGCTTTTATCAATTGTTGGCAGATTGCATTGATAACATTAGCTACAGGTCCATTTATTGTTGCTGCAGGAGGAATATCAAATATATTCCTCCACAGACTTGCCGAGAATATTCAAGATGCATATGCTGAAGCAGCCAGCATTGCTGAACAGGTTATTTATAGTTAAACTTCAATTCATTCTTGCATTGAACCATTAATTGTTATGCATACAGAAATACACATGCTTACATACATGTATATGCATACACACAAACATATTCATTTCAGGTGTCGATTTCAATTGATTTTAATTTTAATATTTTACTAACCACCAAAAGAAAAGAAAGAATTTAACGTTTGAAAGTTTCTCGTATCAAGTATGTGATTCTGTATCTTTCCTTTTACTGTAATTCCATCCTGTATATGTATTTCAATTTGGGCTGTGAAGAGGTCTTTGATGTACTCAAATTTTATATGTCTTTCCTTACAATGTTATGGAAATGAGACTTGCTTGAGATTGTTGTTGGTCATATGGTATCCATGTTTTGATTGAAATAGAACTTGTCAGAAAGAATACAGAAAAAAATACAACTAGGGGAGTTGATAAGATATTCTTCTAAAAAGGAAACTCTATTGCAGTAAGATCACCCTATCTTTTGGCATATTAGCAACTTCCTTCAAGCAGACATGAGCATAATGCCAAAGAGAAGTCAGGAACATACTTTAACACATTTAAAGCCACACAAACACCAAAATATGCCAGCATTCTTCTGCAACCATATATTGCAAATTGCAATGCTGAATGCTCTGTTTTTCTGACTATCTCATGTTGAGCATAGATCATCCTATCCTTTATCCCGTCAATTAGGAAATGAAAACTAAGTCCTAAATTTGTGAAATGGTATCCTTAAAGTAAAATGCTTCTTGATTTTTGCTAGTAATTTATTGTTTGTAATTGTGGATTAGTAGGTTTAGACCTAAATCAACCTCACAAAACTGATTTGTAAGGTGAAGATTGACCATATCTCTAGTTGATGTGTGATCTCAAATAGTTTTTAATTCATTATAAATGGAAAATTGGACCCTATTATACATGAGTTCCATTTAGTTCACCATAAATGGAAATTTTTTTGAGGTTTACTTTATGGTTGGAAGTCAATGAATACCATTGCCTTGTTTTCTTTATTTATCTTTAAGTTCGGAGAATCAGTTCATTTATATGTATTTTTGCTTTAAAGGTTTGAATTTGGTGAAGTGGGAAGAAAGTTAAAGTTCTCATTATTGGATGAATTGTTTTAGCACGATCAGATCTGAATATGTATATTTTCTTGTGATGCAGGCAGTTTCCTACATAAGGACCTTATATGCATTTACAAATGAAACGTTGTCTAAATATTCATATGCAACATCACTTCAAGCTACTCTTAGATATGGTATATTAATAAGTCTTGTTCAAGGGCTTGGCCTTGGTTTTACTTATGGACTGGCAATATGTTCTTGTGCATTACAACTCTGGGTTGGAAGGCTCCTGGTTATAAATGGAAAAGCTCATGGTGGTGAAATTATAACAGCTCTGTTTGCTGTGATTCTAAGTGGCTTGTGAGCATCATTCCCAACTCTTTTTTTTTTTTTTTCTTTATCTGTTTTACATTTTTCTTACAGTTTTTGTTAATTTGGTTTAGGGGTTTGAATCAAGCAGCCACAAATTTCTACTCATTTGATCAAGGGCGCATAGCTGCCTATAGACTATTTGAGATGATTAGTCGATCATCCTCATCTTTTAATCATGATGGCAGTGCTCCAGCTTCTGTGCAAGGAAATATAGAGTTCCGGAATGTATACTTCAGTTATCTTTCTCGCCCTGAAATCCCTATCTTGAGTGGGTTTTATCTCACTGTTCCTGCTAAAAAGACTGTGGCACTTGTTGGAAGAAATGGCTCTGGTAAAAGTAGTATTATTCCCCTTATGGAGCGATTCTATGATCCAACTTTAGGTACTTTTTTTCTCTTGTTGGTGCAAATTTATTCTATATCACATCTAAAACACTTTATAGGTCAATTCATATTTAAATAAATTTACCTATCTGTGGTTCAGGGGAAGTTCTTTTAGATGGTGAAAATATAAAGAATATGAAACTGGAATGGTTAAGGAGTCAGATAGGACTGGTCACCCAAGAACCTGCTTTGCTCAGTTTGAGTATAAGAGACAACATTGCTTATGGCAGAGATACCACCATGGATCAAATTGAAGAGGCTGCTAAAATAGCTCATGCACATACCTTTATCAGTTCATTAGATAAAGGTTATGACACACAGGTGAAACTTGATTCAAATGATCGTATGAAACCTATGTTGTTTTGGATGAAACCTATGTATTTCAATTATGATGTCCTTTTTGGTGGGAATCTCTTTTCACCTCCTAAACTAGGGTTCTGTCTTTTCAGGTTGGCAGGGCTGGTCTAGCATTAACTGAAGAGCAGAAAATAAAGCTTTCTATTGCAAGAGCTGTGCTTTTAAATCCATCCATTCTTCTTCTTGATGAGGTTACTGGTGGACTTGATTTTGAGGCTGAGAGGTCTGTTCAGGAAGCTCTGGATCTGCTAATGTTGGGACGCTCAACGATAATAATTGCTCGAAGGCTTAGTCTTATAAAGAATGCTGATTATATAGCTGTCATGGAGGATGGTCAACTTGTTGAAATGGGTACACATGATGAGTTACTGACCCTGGATGGCTTATATGCAGAGCTTCTTCGATGTGAAGAAGCCACAAAACTTCCCAAGAGGTTTGTTACTGCCTCAAATCACGCTTCAACTTTTGCCATGCACAAATTTATGTTTGTGAAGAATATAACATGACTTTAAAATACAGATATTATGTCTGTTAAGGTGACTGTAGTCTGTTAATGTTTTACTATAATAATAAACTAATAATTGTTACACAATGGTTGCTGTTTTTTTATAATTTGCAAGATTTCATCATTTGCTTGATGAAAAATCACTTTTTCTTTTGTGATCCAGGATGCCTGTTCGAAACTACAAGGAGACTGCAACTTTCCAAATTGAGAAGGATTCTTCAGAAAGTCACAGCTTCAAAGAACCTTCATCTCCTAAAATGATAAAGTCGCCCTCTCTTCAAAGAGTTTCTGCCATTTTCCGGCCTTCGGATGGCTTTTTTAATTCACAAGAATCACCAAAAGTTCGGAGCCCACCATCGGAGAAGATGATGGAAAATGGACAGTCTTTAGATTCAGCAGATAAGGAGCCATCAATTAAAAGGCAGGATAGTTTTGAAATGAGACTACCGGAGTTACCCAAGATTGATGTTCAGTGTGTGCATAGACAAAAGTCAAATGGTTCTGACCCAGAATCCCCTGTTTCACCGCTTTTAACATCTGATCCTAAAAATGAACGCTCCCATTCACAGACTTTTAGCAGGCCTGATAGTCATTCTGGTGATCTTTCTGTGAAAATGACTGAAACAACAGACGCGAGGCATCGAAAACAACCCTCAATTTGGAGGCTAGCAGAACTTAGTTTTGCAGAGTGGCTTTATGCTGTGTTAGGAAGCACAGGCGCTGCTATCTTTGGTTCGTTCAATCCCCTTCTTGCCTATGTTATTGGTCTGGTGGTGACAGATTACTATAAAATTGATGAGGCACATCACTTCCAAAGAGAGATAGATAAATGGTGCTTGATCATTGCCTGCATGGGTATTGTGACAGTTGTTGCCAACTTTTTACAGCATTTCTACTTTGGTATTATGGGGGAGAAAATGACAGAAAGAGTTAGGAGAATGATGTTCTCAGGTGCGTAAATTTGAAGTGTTATTATTTAGAAGAAAAACATATTGGACTTCTGCCCTATACTTAACCTGTTTTAACAACATTGCAGCCATGCTACGCAATGAAACGGGATGGTTTGATGAAGAGGAAAATAGCGCTGACAATCTATCGATGCGCTTGGCCAATGATGCTACATTTGTGCGAGCAGCTTTCAGTAACCGTCTTTCCATATTTATACAGGACAGTGCTGCAGTTATTGTTGCATTTCTCATTGGTGTTTTGCTGCACTGGCGATTGGCACTTGTGGCTTTAGCAACACTTCCAGTTCTTTGTGTTTCGGCTGTTGCCCAGGTTTGCAACTGCTTTTCTGTTTTTGCCTGTAATTTTGTCAGGTTGTTGGACTGAGGTTGTATTTCTTTTTCATGTCGATACAGTCTGTAAAAATTTATGCCTCTTACAAAATTTATTTATTTTGAAATTCATATTTTCCACATCTTTTCATATCAACAACAGCCATGCGTTTTCGCACAAGGTGGATTGATCTGTTGTCTTCTTTCCCATTTACTGTGATGATTATTAGGGAAGTTAGTTGAATAATTGGTAGTCATTATGACCAATTAATGTAATCTCTCCTTTGCCTCATGAATGTCGTGAGAATACCAAAACAAATCCAAAAACTATGAAATGTCTTGGGGTCTGTGTATGTGCAAGACTTGCTAATGTTGAAAAGGAAAAATGACACTGTTTCTCTTTGTGTATCAGTTTATATCTCCTCTTTTGTATTATTCATTTGCGTATATTTCACTGAAATTAAAAACAATGTTTCATGCATCTCGTCAAATACTGAAAACTAAAGCACATTTAATTGTGATTGCTTTAACAAATTTTATATAGAAATTATCTGTGCTATTGTGATAATTTCAATTATAATTTATGATGTATCTATTTGTGCTTAAGTAATCAATGGTCTGTAATTAGTGTAATTTGGCAGCAGTGTCTTTGCAGGATCAAGAGTAGTACCATTATTGAAGACCTCTTTATGGGGGTTTCATTTTCATTTATGGAAATTCTTATTTATGTCAATTTATGTTTAATTTTAATTACTATAGCTAACAGACCTGCTTTTGCTGTCTTTGTGAATGACCAATGATAATACTACTGGCTACGCATAATGATGTTTGTATTAATTTGGTTGTGGTTAGCATGATGCATGTGTTAAGCAGTCTCCTTAATGTTGCAGAAATTATGGCTTGCTGGATTTTCAAAGGGCATACAAGAAATGCACAGAAAGGCATCTTTGGTTCTTGAAGACGCAGTTAGGAATATTTACACTGTTGTTGCATTTTGTGCTGGTAACAAGGTGATGGAACTCTACCAATTACAGTTAAATAAAATATTTAAGCAAAGTTTTCTGCATGGAGTGGCCATTGGTTTTGCATTTGGCTTTTCACAGTTTCTGCTCTTTGCATGTAATGCCCTTCTACTTTGGTACACTGCAATATGTATAAATAAGAGTTATGTGGATACACCTACAGCTCTCAAGGAGTACATGGTTTTCTCATTTGCTACATTTGCCCTTGTGGAGCCTTTTGGGTTGGCTCCTTACATACTTAAGCGTCGTAAATCTCTCATATCAGTGTTTGAAATTATAGATCGTGTGCCTAAGATTGATCCTGATGATAGCAAAGCAATGAAGCCACCCAATGTATATGGGAGCATTGAGTTGAAAAATGTTGATTTTTGTTATCCTTCCCGACCGGAAGTGTTGGTATTAAGCAATTTTAGCCTCAAAGTCAATGGAGGGCAAACAATTGCTGTAGTGGGAGTTTCGGGGTCAGGGAAGAGCACAATAATATCTTTGATCGAGAGATTCTACGATCCAGTTTCTGGCCAAGTTTTGCTAGATGGGAGGGATTTAAAGCAATATAATTTGAGATGGTTGCGGAGCCACCTTGGTCTGGTTCAGCAGGAACCGATTATTTTCTCAACAACCATAAGGGAAAACATCATATATGCCAGGCATAATGCCAGTGAAGCTGAAATAAAGGAGGCTGCAAGAATAGCAAATGCTCATCACTTCATCAGTAGCTTGCCTCATGGTTATGACACTCATGTTGGGATGAGAGGTGTTGACTTAACCCCTGGACAAAAACAGAGAATTGCAATTGCAAGGGTAATTCTTAAAAATGCTCCTATTTTGTTGCTGGATGAAGCTAGTTCATCAATTGAATCTGAGTCAAGCCGAGTGGTGCAAGAGGCTCTAGACACCCTAGTAATGGGAAACAAAACCACTATTTTAATAGCACACAGAGCTGCAATGATGAGGCACGTGGACAACATAGTAGTTCTTAATGGAGGAAGGATAGTGGAGGAGGGGACCCATGATTCATTGGTGGCAAAAAATGGTCTGTATATACGATTGATGCAACCTCATTTTGGTAAGGCTTTGCGTCAGCATCGGCTTGTTTAGAATGGGAGTATGCAGTGTGAGTAGTTGCAGCTAATATTGGTTCATGAGAATTGTTTCATAAACTACTTGACTAGAATGAGTGGTGATTGCAGCACCTGATGGAATCTTCCAATGTCAGGTGGAGGCTTGCATGTAGCAAGAATGGGAGTATTGGATCAGCACTCAGGCATTGATGGGCGTAGGAAGAGGGTGCTGTGGCAGGGATAGTGTAGGATTTGAATACAGGAAGCTGGAATTCGGTTGGTTTGAGTATTGAAGCTGTGTATCCGTATTCTTTTGGAGGCAAGAAGTTTAGGCTGACCCAAGGTGTTGTCTCCACGGCATATTCATTTTGTTTTACAACGATAGGAAGGCGGCGGCATCAACACTAATTCGCCGAGTTACTCTTCTATTCTATTCGACCTCCTTTTCACTCTTCCAGTCTCTCAACTTGTTCACTCCTGTACTTTTTCTACTTTTTGTGAAAATTGTAGAATATACAGTCTCAAGTGTTGTTGTAAAACCTCTGTATATACATAGCCATAGTTTAGAAGCAGTTTCTTTTAGTGCTTGAATTACACGAGTTCTCGAGTTTTTTTTTTTTGTCCTTAGATAATAGATGCCAATTTCCACGTGTATTTTTGCCAACTAGTTTGATACATTTTTATAGTTGTTTATCTTAATTAATTTGCTATTTTTGTTTTGAACTAATAAGCTTATGAACAGACAATTGAGTGTGGAGAATGACACTACATTATTCCATCTGGAAATGTGAGGTTTGCATAGCTTTGAAGGAACTGCTTCACATCCAATCTTCGGTTCTACATTTCGTGAGAACACATGATTCTTTGTGAGTGTATTTAAGGTTCTTTTCTCCCAGCAACGAGATGTCCATAATTTGTTAGATATGGTTTTATTTGTTAGATATGGGTTTATTTCTTCTAATAATTATACTATGTAATTGGTCTAATTGTTTTCCTGACAATTTTTCTATCGTTATTATTTGTCACCACAAATCTACTTCGAGAGATTTTTCATCCCGTCCCTCAGGGAAAGAATTCCAAGAGATCCGGCTGGAACAGTCCCCGAAGAGATCACCGGGAATCAAGAAACAAGTCATTCTTCCGATGCTAGATAAAAGAATACAAAGCTATCCAGAAAAGAGAATACAAAAATGTTTCACATAATTGGTACAGAAGAAAAAGAAAAAGAATTCTTTAAAGAATTTTTTTTTACGAACAATGCATAATTATGACCATCAAATAAGCATAAAAGATGAAGAATATATTAGAAGAAAGGTTATCAAATATGCATAAAAGATGAAGAATATATTTGGAAGAAAGGTTCAGAAAAATCCTGGATTGAAGCGCACCTTTTGTCCATAAATTATGATATGTTCTTCCGGCAGCCAATCCGGTGGCTTAATCTGATATAGGGAAAGATCCTTAAACTATTGAACATGAATGTTTCGCCATATTTATATTCGAGTAGCAGAATTTTTAGGAGGAAGACGAAGTTTTTTCTTCATGTTGTTGTATGCGGAATGTGTACACCGTTGGAAAGGCTATTAACCTTAAGAGAAATATTTGAACCAGTCAAATCCAATTCCTAAAATGCAGGGATTACGATAATGTAGTTTTTATCTTAAAAAACCCTATTCGATAACAATATATTTTTTCTTCCTAAATCCTAATTATAAAAGAGAGAGGAGGAACAAATTAGGTTTATTTGCACCACCACGTAACACGTGTCCTACGCTCCGTTATCGTGTCATTGGTATTAATTAATGCTATAAAGAATACAATTAATATTGCTGTGGTAGAAGACCTCATTCACCCGTAAAAAACTATATTTACTGATATACAAACAAATATTTAAAAACAAACTTCATCTGTAGGCAAATTTAAGCTCCTCTTGCATTGGCCCGTGACATTTTATATGTCAAGAAGCCTAAAAGATTCTGCTACCACTTTAAGCTCATCTCGTACTCTTTTCCATCGCCTTTCATTGGCTCCCACAATTAACGTGTAGTACCGTCCTGCAAAAAGAGTACCTTTATTGTTAGGTATATAATCCTATGAAAAGGTCACAAATTCAGATAGCTGCCATGGCAGGTTACTTACCATTTCCTATAGCAATTGTTGCAAAGGAGCCACTAGCGTAGTTTGGTGATGTAAGTATGTATTCAAAGGTATAGTAATGTTTTCCATCTATTGTTCGCTGCATTCACAAGTCAACAATAGTTGTTACTATCAAAATCTTAGACACATATTTAAACACACATTGTGAAGAAATAAAGAAAGAAGAAACCTCCTCCATGGCATTTATTGTTGGTCTTTGGTTTGGTGCAGCATATCTATGCTTCACCAAATAGTATACTACCTGATTAAGATACAAACTGGTTTAGTACAAAGTAGACTACAGATTCAGAAAAAAAAAACATCAGAACACAGTTTTGCAGCATCACCTCTTCCAAAGGACCCAAATCTCGGATGTCTTTTTTCTCTGTCGGTATAAATCTCACCCTTACATTCTGTAACTGTAGGACTTTGTCTTTGAAGGCAGAATCATGAGCCAAAAAGTCAAATTCCTAATGAGAGGAGATACATATACATTCAAACTTGCAGGAAAGTGTATGATTGTGACTATAGTTTCTGATAAGATTAACATGGCTCTTATTTCTTACCTTCCACTCTCTCGGATATACGTAAGAATACCCATCTTCATAGTCCACAAAAGCTTGGTATCTGTCTGGTTTTTCTACAGGACAAAGAACAGTAATGAAATTCACAAAATTTCAGAAGATCATGTTATGATATGACAAATCTCTCGGTTTAACACACGAACAAAGATCCTTTTAGTGAAACGAAACTCAATAACACAAAATACGATCACATCAGCATGCGTGAATACCTTGAGCAAATACCAAATCTGTCAGTTGTAAATTTGCAGTTAAAGCTCCAACTCCCAGCAATAGCGGTCTTCTCTGGCAGTGGCCTGAAAATCATAGAACACATTCGATGAGTTTTTTATTTTCATCAAATGTTCATCATCCAATCCTGATTTTTCACCAAAAAAAAAAAACTAGGAAATAGTTCAGTTTAGGTTGTTACTTTCTCCGGTGGAGATCGTCTCCAATGAACAAAACGCAGTGTTGTTGGAAGATGAAGTTGCAGTATTGCGAGGTAAATGGTTTGAATGTGGCAAGTTTAGCTGAAAGAGTGAAAGTAGAGTGCATGAACATGAGTTGTGTATAGAGAGAACATTGTGTGAATGAAATAGAAAGAATTTGTGTGACAGACCTTAGGGGAGAAGGAGGGTGAAATCCAAGTCAAAGAGCATGAAGAAAGTACCATACTTCACAGTTCTTCAGAGCTTCACTTCTGAGATAGTGTGTGCTGTGTATCATAGAATTTAAGCCTTTTGATGTGGCTAGGAACTTATGACCGTATATGACAACCGAACATTTTTTTCTCTCTCAATGGATAATGCCGGTTATGCCACAATGGGACAATGCCTTTTACTTCTTGCACCTCCACAATTTTTCCACTCAAAATTTTCAAAATGACCATTTTATTTTATTTCTGGATTATATGTTTTGGAAATGTTCCGAAACAAGTTTTTTGGAATGAGATTTTCGAAACAAGATTATCTGAAACAATTCTTGAAACAAAATTTCCGAAACGTATGAAATGCATCCAAAACAAGCTTTTTGGAATAGGAATTTCAGAATAAACTTTCCAAATCACATATAATATCTTTTGAAACAAGTTTTCTAGAACACTCCCACATAGTTTTCCGAAAATTTCTTTCCACATTTTTTTCTCTCTTCTTCTTTCTCGAGGACATTTTCTTTCTCTCCATCTTCCTCTGTAATAAAAAAAAGAAAAGTTATACAGTAACTCTCAACTTTTTATTCATATCTTAGATCATTAATTTTTTCAAAAAAAAAGACAATAATATATTAATTAATAGTTCACACTAAATTATATTAAAAAATAAATGATGAAAATAAAAGGAATGAAACTTATAATATAATTTTTAAAAAAAGTAGTGTACAATGACGAAAAATATTTGACTCTGTTATTATAAAATTGCCATTAGCAATTATGAGATGCAACAAATAGCCTTGAGACACAATTGTTTATTTAGAGTTACTTAAGGTAGGGTGGGCTGACCCAGAAATGCTCATGATCAAGAACAGGGTACTTTTAAAAATTTGTGGCTACTACTATTTGCACCTCACCTTTTGTATTTTGTTTTTCTTTTGCAAGCCCTGACAATATTTATATAAAAGAAAAATAATAGAAAGAGAATATGAAGAAGAACAATTATATATATATATATATATATATATATATATATATATATATATATATATATATTCACCATTTTTATCAATAGTTCCATTATTTAATATTTTTTGTTTAATTATATTTTCAAAATTCCCTATCAGATTAGAAGTTTCCCATGAATAATTATAATGATAAGAAATTGTGATTTAATGTGAATTGAAACATTTTACGCAAGTTGGCCCTTTATTTTAGATATGATATCTTTAGGGTGTGATAATTGAGAATGACCGTAATAATATGCAAACAAAGAAGAAAGTTCAACCTATTAATTTGAATAGACATTAACAATATTAATTCAAACAATTTATCATAATCTATAATTGGACAATGATATAAAACTATTTTACAACAGAGCGCATAACTTATTTTGTCTAAAAAAAAAAAAACTAAATTATGTTTTACATTGAAAAATAAAATTAGTCTATTTTTGAAACTTTGACTTAATTTAGTTATCAAACGTTAAAATTGTGTGAATTTAATCAGTTTAATAAAATTTTGTTAAGTTTATTTGACGTTTAAAACATATTTCATGATAAGTTAACGTTTAAGCAAAGATGTCTCATATTATGTAAATAACTTAAATATTATACTGAAATGCGTTTGAAATGTGAAATAATTTTAACAAATTTTATTGGAAATAATTAAATTCATGCAGTTCTAAAGTTAAAAGATTAAATTAGGTCAAACTTTTGAATAATAACTAATTTCAATTTTTACACTGAAAGTTAAAAGATAGAAATATATTTAACAAAGAAAATTATGTTGTGTCATTGTACCATAATTAATTTTGAAATTACGTTAATGGCTATTGTGATCTTGTATAATAATATTAAGCTCTATTAATAAGTGTTGTTTGTCATAAAAAAAAAATACTAGAACAATTTCTTACTTAAATCTATTAGCTGATAGGTGTCACAGGAGGTAGAGTAACAGGTGGGTAGACTTATATTTCAATTAGAATAGTTTTTTATGATTTTAATTTCAGTAATAAAAGAGTAATAAAACTTCTATTTAACTCTTGATAAATTAAGATTTCGTCACATGTATAATTTAATCTGAAAATAGTTAAGGTGAGATTTCCGAGACACATATACCATGTCGAATAAAACACAATACGTTAATAATTTATTTTAAATATAATAAAATGTATGCCTGTTAAAAAATATATAATATTTCTTAAAAACATAATAAATATATAATTAATAATATATAAATTCAAAATAAAATTATGTATTAAATATTATTAATGTAAAAAATTATAAATTATTATAAACACAAAAATATTATTAGAAATCAATTATTTTATTAATAAATATTGATAAAATATTATATATAAATACATACACAAATGCATGTAATATACGGTTACGTATTCCAAACCTGTACATCATAATTTTCGACATATTAAATTTTATGGTCAATCAGAACCTCAGTAATTGAAGGGGTAGGTTATCTATGCACACAGATCTATTTTGATGAAGACAAGTTGTACTAATTAATCAATGGGTCTGCTAACCCTTATTAAATGAATTTTAAAATTATTATTAATGTTGTTTTACTTTATTAAAAAAAATAAAATTATCTATAAGTGTTACATAACTATTGTTATTATAATTTAAAAAAATAAAAAAGTTAAATAATAAAATAATTTTAACATAGTTGTTCCATTATAATAATTAAATAATAAAATTTAATTTCCTAAGTTTAACTTTCTACATTAGTGATTTTCATTATGTAGTTATAAATTTAATTTAAATATTATTATATTATATTTATTTAAACCAAATCAATGTTATAATATTCATTTTTTTAATATAATTTTATTTAACATTATACTGTACTACATTAATCTTATTATTTTTATTTTGAATCAAATCAATTATCAATTATAATTTTATAACATTTATGGACACTTTAAATAAAATAAAATTATATTAATAATTATTAAGATTATAATTCATTGACACATCTAATTATAAACTTAACCTTTGTTAGCATTTTAGTTAAGGATCAGGAACGCGGGTGTTATTGTCCCATTGACAATTGCGCTTGTTGTGGGTGCCAGCATCTTGGTTGGTGGGCCTTTTGATGGAGCATCAATGAACCCAGATGTATGATTTGGGCCATGGACCCATCACTGGGTCTATTGGTTTGGCCCTTAGTTCACCTGCTGCTGCCATTCTCTATGAGATGGTCATGAACGACAAACAAGTAATGATTTCTATATATTTTTTTTTTAACTTCTATTTAAAGAATTATATTTTTTCAAAATTATTCTGAAGAGTTCTCAGAATGTTTGTTGAAAAAAAAAATATAAGGCTCAAATTCAATGTCGTAGTTATATACTCAAAATTCTTATGTGGATGAAAAGGACATTCCACTGAGAAAGGCCCACTTAGTTTCTTTATGAAATTTAAACCAAATTGAAAAAGATGGAAAATAAATACTTCCATTAATTTTGGTAGTTACTTCTTACACACGTCTTGTAACACTTAAGCTATTTCAATTGAAGTTTATATATGTTTAATGATTAAATAAATTCCAACACAATAATCAATTAACAAAAATAAATAATATGATTCACGTTGCATGTCTCTTGCCATGTGACCATGGTTCGACTGCGGGCATCATGCCATGTGACATGATGACCTTAAATTCTTGAACCTGAATTTAGCAAATCCAAAGAACACAGTATCCAAAAAGAGCATAAAAACCATCAATGCACTGCATACAGTTGGAAGTTGAATACCAAATCTACGATGAATGATTTTATAACAAAAATAATATATGTTTTTTTTTGGGAAAACGATTGTTTGATAAAGTAAATGTTAGAAACTTTTTAACAAATTGATGTGGCATATATTAAATGAATTTTGTGAGTTAAAAAATGGGAAACTGCATGTGTGAGAGAGAAATTGAAGAAAAGGGTTTTCCTTCAAAAAATGGAGTTCTCTTTCACTTGCTTCTTTATCACTTTCTCTAAAGTTTTTCTTCCTCACGGTGAGAGAGAACTACTCTTCAAATTTTCGTTGACTAAAATTTTCGCTGCATTTACCCAAACCCCATTATCGTTGCACATCCAATCCCACCCACACGAAAGCAGTTCCCGATGGTGGTAGACGAAATCACAGTGGAATGTTCGTTGACGGAAAGCATTGAAGTTGCAGGTTAGGTTTTTCGATTGTAAATTAATTTGGGACTTAGGGTTTTGATTGAAAACCATAGCTTCTTGGAGTCGAATGCATTTTTGGGGTTTAGGGTTTTCATCAGAAACTGGCGTGTTCCTTGTGATATGTGTCACAACGTCGTGCCATTGCCGGAGCTAGGTCGAAAAAGGAAGTGTGGTGTTTACGGAGCTCATTCATTTGCAGGTTATTTCAATTTTGTTTTTGTGAGTGTCATTTAAAACTAGCCGAGTTTTGTTCTTTACGATTTAATTTGTGAATCCCCTATTTGTTTTGAAATTGTTTGTTGTGTTGTGGTGTTTGATGAAAGTATGATTGGATGGCTTAGTCTTACACACTCGTTGAATGAATTCTATTAGTTGGAAGCTTTATATTATTTGCATACTAAAAGTTGCAATGCATTTGCCACATAAACAATTATAGTTTGGTGTTTAATACTTTGGTCCATGTTTAAGTGATGTATTCTCTATTTGTCATATTCTTCATCTTTTCATTTTCATTTGGTTACATTTCTTATTATATCTTTACATTGTCACGTTGTTTCTTTTTATTCTCAACTCATGTTAATTTGTATGTTAGTAATTGATTTCATATTATTTTGTTGAATGAACCTATGAATCAAAGTTTTACCCGAATCATATATGCTACATATGTTTTATGA
>Ga0214542_1004564_pt1 | contig 27364 bp, 10 predicted proteins | sample CNSS1metaG_FD_160096 | JGI IMG/M metagenome (GOLD analysis project Ga0214542, IMG submission 160096) | Root nodule microbial communities from cowpea collected in UCLA plant growth center, Los Angeles, California, USA - CNSS1 | ecosystem: Host-associated > Plants > Roots > Nodule | place: USA...
GCAGTAAATGAAATTTACTGCGTCGTAACCACTTTCACCCACTCTCTCAGCCGGTTATAAATAAGGGTATTAGAGTAATTTTTGGGGGTACTGAAGAATCGTTGAAGGTGCAGGGAGAAGGCCCCTACGTGCTGCTCCACTTAGGTCCTTGAATAAATGGGTTGCCCATTTAATTATTAATAGTATTTAAAAATAGACAAGTTAAAATAATTAAATTATAAATTACATATTGCATATGCTTTTTTCAATTCTGGTCTTTAGACTAATTTATTAATCCAAATTACTACCACGACAAATTTAATTCACGATTAAGTTCAGAAAATACATATGTAGAAGGACTTCTAGTTTATATTGATCTTAATTCGAAATTCGCGAACCCATAAATTAAAAACCATATAATTAGTGAGAACCCCCAATGAAAATTATTAGAGAATGTAAAATTGAAAGCGCCGTGGTCAACCACTTCTGAAACAACGAAAATTATTTGTCACTATAGTATATATACTTAAGAATATATTTATGGAAGTTCTTCGTGATGAATGTTAAAAATAAAAAAGTGCATATTTGCAAGTTACCAAAAGCCACATATGTTTCTGTCCCTTGATCGATAGTTAAGGGGAAAAGTCTCTTTCACATAGCTACTTATTTATTAAAGGTAAGGATAATGATATTTTAACTCTTTTTTTTTAATTGTTTTTAATTCACTACTCTAATCATTTTTTAATTAATTATTTTGATTTTTTTTAATAGTATGATATGATAATTTAAGGATGATCGGAGTGATAGATTAAAAAAGGATAATAAAAAGTGGGTCAAAATATCATTATCCAAAGAAATGCATTGTAACATACCTCTAGCCTTACATGCATTGCTAGTGATATATATATATATATATATACTAATTTCACATCTCAAAAGATTTTGGTGATAAAAATATTTAGTATGCGAGAAGTGTTTTAATAGAGATTACTAATATACAATTTTAGTTCTCCCTAAGTATTATCCATTTGTTCATAATTTTCCTTTATCTACCCAGTCCAATAGATGATGCTAGGTAATGCAGTCCAATAAGACTCAATTAGCCACATCACCAGAAAAATTACAAAAATATTCTAAAATACATCGATTAGGGTAAACATTCACATATCAATTATAATTATGGCAAATCTTGGTAGTTTTATTATGTCTTGATATTCCATAATACCAAATATTTACATGATGTTTGAGATATCAGGTAAGGTGTCACATTATTATTGTTATTATTTCTTATTTGAGGTAAGTGGTTATTTTACTGATATTACATTACTTGTTTTATCACATGGATCCAAGAACTAAAAGATACCATAAATACATATAGTATTCTTCAAGAAATACACACCCTCATATACTCATTCACATTCTCTCTTATACAAGATCCTAACTCTCTTAGTGACCTGGCTTGAGTGTCAAAGAGTCACTCCATCAAGTTCTATCAAAGTCATCATAATTTTGTCACCTGTCCGAAGGTTTGCCTCAAGTTCTGTAAGAACAAAAATATTATATGGAAGTAAATTAGTGTGTTATTGCTAACAAATGCCTTTTTGGTTTTTTATAATAATAATAATGATAACGATAATGATAATGATTATGATTATGATAATGATAATGATTATGATAATGATAATGACGATGATGATGATGATATTGATAATGATGATTATACACTACAAAGTTAGTTACTATAGTTAACAATTTAGATATCAATTTACAAAATAAAAAATGATTGATTACTAAAATAGTCACTATTATAAATCAAAATTCATAATTGGTCACTAATTAATTAGAGACTAATTTAGAAACTAATTTATTTTGGTAGCCAAACTTTAGGTAGCTAATTTTTAGTGACCAATTTTCTTTGGTGGCTAATTTTAAAGACCAATTTAATGACCAATTATAATTTTTTATTCATAATAGTGACTATTTTAGTAACCAATAACTTTTAATTTTATAAATTGGTCAGTATAATTACTAATAATTATTAGTCCCTAAAAGTGGTCACTATTTAGAAGTCTTCTTGAAGTGATAATAATGATAATGATGATAGTAATGATAGTAATGATACTAATGATAATAATAATAATAATAATAATAATAATAAATACTATTACTATTTCTATAATTATTAATATTTTATATAATTCTTGAATGTAATTTTTTTATATCAAACTTTTCGTTCTAAGTCACAAGGTATAAATCATTTTTTATTAATATAAAAGATTTTTTTTCAGATATTTAAGATTATTTATATTTGTTAAAAGTTTGACGTAGTAGATTTACGTTGATATATAAATATTAATTGACGTTGAAGTTGATAAAGTTTGACATATATTTTGACATTTTTTTATATTTAAGTGGTTTTGAATCGAAACAAAAATTAAAAAAATATAAATATCAATTGTATTAACTTTGTTCTGAGTATATCAAATACAATTGAAAATAAAATGTAAAACAACAAATAATATGAAAAATTCATACAAACGTGAAATATCTAAATTATAAATGTTTTATAAATTTCTATTTGATAAAAAGTAACGTTAAAGAAATTTCAGAATTTTTTAATAAATATAGCTAAGTAAAATAAATGCCTAAAATATAAAAAGATAACATAAAAGTACTAGAAGAATAAAAACGTTGACTAAATGATTTTTATTTTATTTTATTGAGATTTTATCTAGCAGATTCCTCTTTTTTTTTTTTTTACAACTTTCATGTAGAGTGTGTTTTAATTCAAACTCTGTCACAAAAGTTGAGTTTATGAAATTTGCCTTTATCAAATTTATGTTTCTTAAAAGGTTAAATCATTTTATTAGTATTATTTTTGTAGGGAAATCTTAAGTAGACTTTTATTTTAAAAAATTCGTTGCAATTAGGTCATTTTCCTTAGTTGTACACTAACCGTGTTAACTATATGTCACGTCTCAGCACGTGATTTTTTTTAATAATTTAAAAAAAAATTGTCACGTGTCAAGCTCACATTGTGTCATGTGGCAGAGTTGAATTTGACAATGACAGTGTCTTGTGTTACTATTGGATGTGAAAAGTCTCAATGTAGTATTTGTAGTTGTTATTTTGTCTCAATTTGGTTTCAATTTTTTTAAAATTGAATCAATTTCATCCCTATATCAAATTTAATTTTTATATAAATTTTACAATGGTATTTTTATTATAATTGATTTTTAACAAAATTAAGTTTATTTAAATATATATTTTGCCTTGAACTTTATTTAAATTTTGTTTTAAATATTTATATATCTATAATTCATGATAAATGTTAGAGTTGTTTTAAAAATAACAACTCTATAAATTCAAATATAAAATTTATAACAATTTAAAATAAATATATTTTTGTTTAAAATTTTATAATTCAATTTATGAAGTTGTTATTTTTAAATCAACTTTAACATTTGCCTATAAATTATTGATATATGAATATTTGAAAAAATATTTAAATAAAGTTCAATGTAAAATAAAAACTTAATATAGTTAAAATATCATCGTATATTTATATAAAGGTTAAATTTTATCTCAATTTGAATGGGATGAAATTGATTCACTTTTTAAAAAATTGAACCAAATTGAATCAAAATAAGAAATACAAGGACTAAATTGAGAATTTCACATTCAATAGTGGCACATGGCATTGTCACTTTCACATCACATTGCATTTGTCACGTGACACAATGTCAACTTTGACATGTGAATATTTTTATTTAAAAAAAAATTAAAAATTTAAAAAATCACGTGCTAATACGTTACACATAGTTAATGTCGTTAGTGTATTATTAACATAAATTACCTACTTGCAATGAATTTTTCAGAATACAAACCTAATTAAGAAAAAAAAGTGACATACTTAATATTTTCTTACAAAAATGAAGATCAATGAAATGATTTAAAGTTTTTAAAATATACGACTATTAAATGATTTAAAGTTTTTAAAATATACGACTATTTTATTATTGAATATAAGGATTCTATAAATATATATTAAAATAAGTTGTCTCAAATATCAATTTCTTGTTATTTTTAATAAATTTTACAAAATTGGTTAAATAGTAAAAATAAAAATTTAAAAAAATGGATACAGGAAGTTCAAGATACGAAATGAATACGGAAAACGTTTAATACCACATATGACAAAGTATCATTTATGTAACTATTGAAAACATGGACAAATTTATCACACCTATTAATTTATGGTTGATAATGTAAAATTGATAAATAATTTTATTTCTTTTATATAAGTATGGCTGTTTGTTGGGATGAGTTGATGGAAGAAAAGAATCCGAAAGATAATTTTCACATTGTATATGTGTTGGGTTTGATTAGTGTTAAACAGAGTAACATGTCTATGTAATTATCCTTAGTACATCCATGTGGTCCGAAACGTGCTTAGTAAAAACAACAACGTCGATATCTGCTAGAGTTAGACGTGAAACCAAACACGGTGTTTGTATTTGTGATAGTTCTGTGAAATGTTGCTTCCAAAACAATGCACAGCAACGGTTCGAGGAACATTGGTGTGCATGTTTGAGCCACGGTGAATATAAGACTTTGTATGGTTCGTGTAATATTAAATTTGCGTTTTTTCATGCAACTTGTTGTTAGATGATGTACATCGCTGGAGCTGCAGCTATCTGATATGAACTTTCATTGACATTTTTTACCTTGGTAATGACATTTCAGTACCTTTTTTTCTCCCATTTTTGGAAGGATATGAGAAATCTTTAAAGAAAACTTACACAAAGGATATACCTTATCAATTAAGGGTTTTATCACTTCCACTCCATTTCTTCTGTAATAAATTGTATGAATTTCTATACTTGTCCTTGTCGGGAAAAGTATCTGCTATAATTGAATCCGACAAGCGTGCAAATTTTGTTAATTAAAAGTACATCTTGTTTTGGTTAATTATGGATGTAATTTTTTAATTAAAATAGTTATTCCTATATGTATCTTTATTATATGGGAAACACAAAACTCGTTAATAAAGTATGACATAATTATATAGGCTCCCTTTGATGTAAAATGATGAAGCTGAGTAAATATCTCTTTAATTATTATAAATCCTAATATATTGAAGAGTGATTGTAAACATTGGTTTGGGTGAAAAGAAATAATAAGGAAAAAGGTAGTTGTGGAAAGAGAGATCGAGAGAGAGGGGTCAATAATGATATGAAAAAGAAAACGAGTGTTTTAATGATTATATGTTTTATATTAAATTAATACTTAGTTTCATGCTTAGCAAATTAACTAACTATACATATTATTACTTGTGCAAAATTACTATTTTTACGATTATGTATTATCGGTTAAGTGAAAAATATTGTAAAATAAAAATTAGTGGTAATTTTGTAATATATATAACATATATAATGCAATGTTATCTTTTGTTATAGTTAGGAATGTCAAATAAATTTGTCTTTGAATATTATCCGAAATCTTTTCTGTTTTGATAAAAAATTTCTGCATTGATTAGATATGAGGAACATTCGACTTTTTTCAAGTGGGTATGAAGATGAGATAAGGATGTACATATCCGTCTCCTACATGTCATAATACTCATTATCATCATTGTCCTATCATGTCCCCGTTTAAATTATTAAAGTATTAAATATGTTTTTGGTCTCTTAACTATAAGTGAAAATTGAAATTAGTTCATATTTTAAACTTTGGCCTAATCTAGTCCCAAACTTTATAAATGTGTGAATTTTAGTCATTTTAATCAATTGTTATTAGGTTTATTTGACATTTTAAATGCATTTCATTATAGCATTGAAGTTGTTTATACCATTTGACACATTTCCGCTTCAATATTAGTTGAGAAACACGTTTAAAACATCAAATAAACTTTTTGACATAATTTAATTAAAAATATTAAATTCACACGTTTAAATTGATCCAAAACTGTAAAAAAAAAAAAAACTAATTTTAATTTTTACTAAATTTAACCTAAGATCCGTAAGAAATTTGTTTGTTGACAAGATCCAAATATAAGATGTTTGTAGGTAACGATTATCTACCAGGGATTTACTTACATATTTCTTGGTGTATCTAATCTAATTAGCAAATCATAATAATATATGTGGAATTAAGCTGTCACTTAGGATTTTAGTCGTAGGTAATTATTTTTTTTATTATAAATAATAAATAAAAAAACAAGTAACTATTTATATAATTAAATTACATCTTTAACAATTTTGTTAGTTATTAAATCTAATGACATTATCTTAAGATATTATGAAAATTATGTATCTTTAAGTTCAATACTGTCAAGTTTGAGAGACTCGTAATGTAAAATATTAAGTTTCTTTGTATCTTATTATTATGGTCTTTTTGTTTTTAATATACTAATTGTATGTTTTCTTGTAAAACGCTCAAAATATTTTGTTTAATTAAATTTGTCTGCGTTTGGGGAATTGATATCAATTTAGAAGCAACATTCAATATGAATTTTTTATTTTTTAATTGATTTTGAAAATTAAATTGTACATCTTGGCGACCAGACCCTAGATGACCTATGTGTATGTGTGTATTGGGCCAACCTCCAGACAATCTTGTGTATGGACTATTAGGCTGATCTCAAGACGACATATGTGTATGGACTATTGGGCCGACCTCCAAACAACATTGTGTATGGAATATTGGACCGACCTCAAGACAACCTAAGTATGTGGACGTATTGTGTTTGGATGGGAGCCGATCTAATTGCAAGGACGTATTGTGTCCGACTTGGAGCCAACCTATGTACTCCGATGCACTGAACCCCAACCTCTCCAGAATGCCCAATTTACTTAAACTGCCCTCTCTCTTCAGGATAACGGTAAAACAATCATGTAACCACATCCTCACAAAGGTTGGGATAACCCCGCACGTCAACTACCTCCCGCAATCCAAGGTAGACTGAAGCAAGAATGAGTTGGAGACATCTATAAAGCTAAGTAGTTGGTCTCCACCAAGGGAAAGAAGATATGACCGAAAAAGACAGGTCTAAAGAGAAACAAAAGTATTCTTTATATAACATCTGACAAAGAGGTCGAGTTAGACTAGTGTGTACCTTGAATTCCTTTTTGCAAGAACATAAATATATATTAATTCTGTTTTAGAAAATTAATTTTAACCATTTCTACACTACTTTGATGCATAATCAAACACATTGATGATAAAAAAAAAAGGTATACTAAATTTTACGTATTTAAAATGTTTTATAGATAGGTTATTTAGTAACGAAAGTTTATATACTTTAATATTATATTAAATATATAAAAAAAACAAGTGGTGCAATAAACCGCAAAATTATATGAAAGTTTGTCTACATTATTTAATCAATAGAAAAATGTGAAAATTTATTTTATAAATAGATTAAATGCGTATTTTATATAATAAAAAGTATTTATCAAAAGTGGAAATTGAATAATTTCTACGGTGTGTAAATGTTTCCTAACCCTAAAAATTTCGAAAAATCAGAGGAAGCAGTCTGCCAGAAGGAGTTGGTGTGTGGTCTGAGAAATGACTCCAATAATGACAAAAATGTCCTTAGACACGCAATTTAAACAATTTTGAAGTGTGTTGTTGATTGAAAAGAGGACCAAAAAGGACTTCTAAACAATGAATGAATGTCCCATCTACTTTAAGTACTCCCACCAAACTATATATTAAACACTTCGAAATTAATGCAAAATCAATCTAACTACTACATTTTTTATAAAATTGTACGCACTGATTGAACTTAAAAATTAATAATTAAGTAAAGTTATGCATATCTTTTTTTACTATATTATGATAATGATCGTAATTTATGGTATTGTTACATATAATAGTAATGAGTATAATTTTTTTTTAAATAATTAATTATACTGAAAAAAGGCACTAAAGAAATACATTTAAAAGGTTAGCTTTCTGTCATATCCGGCAATTTTAACTGTTGGACTTTCTTTACACATCATATTATTCCCTCATGGGTTAAACATACTCATGCATGATATGTTTTTACTATATAAAAAATAATTAAATATATTATTTATTATACGTTAGGAAACTTTAAAGAATATAAATTTTTCTACGTGGTTTTATTGTGATTTTAAAATATTATTAAAAACGAAATGGAAAACAGTTTATATATTCAAAGAACAAATAGCATTTTATATAAGAAAAATTATTTCGAAGACAAATTTAATACTTCATGAAAAATTGAAAAGACACTAAAACTGAAATCATTAATTAAATTTAGAAAACAGTGTATCAATCATAAAACAATTGAGAACGACCAGTGAATCCTTGATCTCAATTTGGAGATAACAAAAAGAAAGCCAAATTAACAACTTATTAATCTACATTTAAAATCCAAAAGGAAGATTATACAATACACAAATTTATGATGTTCGGTGCAGAAGCTAGCATCCATACATACATACAGATTAACAAAATAAAACAATTAACCAATATTAAAGTCTTATAATGACAATAATGATTAGCATACTAAATTTTTTTACTGTATGAACGTTCTCACCACCTTCACCATCTGATCCACCAACGAAAAAGTGGGAGACACAGTGCCGTCGTTCCCCGCCAACACCCTGTACTTGTCCTTCCGAGTGAAGTTCGTGCACTCAAACCCTAGCGTCGCCGCTAGTATCCTCTGCACGTAGTTAGCCACGTCATGTGGACTCTTCCCCGAAGAACACGTGGCTTCTACCGGCAACTGGTTCAAGAAAGTAACCTCGTACACCGGTCTAGGGTTCATGAAGAAGAAAATGGGGTCCAAACCCTTCCAACCTCTCGCAGTTGTGGCGTGGAAGAACCCTACCCTGTAGTTCATGGCCACCGGCACTATCCGGTCAGTGAGTTCCGCGAAGAGGGCACTGAACCTCAAAAGGAAAGGCTCGCGACATGTTGTTCCTTCGGGGCACACTACTAAGTCACCTTTGGATAACTCTCGTTTGATTTTCTCAGCGTCCACATGGCGTGTTCTCGTGAGCCTTACGGTGGGGATGGGGGAGAGGATCTCCGATAACCGCGAGATGGAGTACGTGACCGCCGGGATTCTGCGGAGGAGGACGGAGGAGAGGACGACGGGGTCCATTAGGGTGCGGTGGGTGCAGACGAAGAGGACGCCGGAGTTGCCGCCGGAGGGAGGGAGGGGTGGTTTTCCCTTTACGACGACCTTGCCACCGAATAGCCATGACATGTAGGGAATGGCCCAAAAGGGTATAATGGAGCCAATGGCGATGCGGATAATGGCGAGTACAATGCCCACCGGAATCCATAGGAGGATCAGTAGGGAGGTGGACGGCGTTGGCCGCTTCACAAGGCGGCCGTCGTGGAAAATCACCGGAAGCGGCCGGAGCAGCTGGTGGTCGTAGTTTTTGCCTGTCAAATCTGGTGGATGTGATTGGTCCTGCATGTAATGGAGAAAAATACTTAATTTTAAGTTGTAAATGATAATATGACAAAATTTTATTTGAAAAAATTTCACAAACAACTATTTTTGTTAAAAAAATCTTACAATCTTAAAATTTTATTATTTTATTTTTATAATTCCCACAAAAAAAAAATACTCTATTTAGTAATTTTATCAACTTTAACAACAAAAAGTTAATAAAAAAATCATTTTTGTTTTTAGTTTACATTATCTACTGTGTAAAGCAATAAAAAATTTTATACCCTAAATTAATAAAAATTACTACTAATACTTTAATATAAAATTAACAAATTTATACTTTAACTTGATAAGTTTTGTTTCAACACACCTTTTGTTTTAATTTTAGTATAAATATAAGTGATATCAAGTATATTCATCATCAATAAAAAAAAATATCATAACATTGCTGAAAATAAGCCCATGAGATAAACAAAACGTCATTTTAAACCACTAGAAGGACTCAAGGGTGAACTAAAGTTGCAATAATTTGTCCAAAACCTTAAACTAAAAGCTAATTTACATATATAAAAAAATTCCCAAGGTGTTGATCTAATTAAACCAGCTAAAACCAAAAATAAAACTGAAATTCAACAAAAGTACTTATTGGTGATCACTGGTACAACTATGTATAGTATTATTTTATTTCAAAATTTAATTATCTGAATATAATATTTTGTTATTAAAAGAATTGTAAAATGAATGTCAGAGAGAAATATAGGTGTGAAGTTATTTTCCAATTCCTATATAGATAAAGAAAAGTAAAGTGGGCTTTGGTTTCCTTTTCCATGCATATATGTTTCATTTGATAGTGTAATGTGACTTACCATAACCAAAGTGGGTTCGCCATTGTTGAGAAGGTTGGCGACCCTTTGAGAAACGGTGTTACTGGAGTCAGCATGGACAAAACCAGTGGCGAGGTCGAACCTATTGAAGGAGAGTTGGGTTCCGACGACCTCATCTGCGTGAAGATGCTCCTTCACGAACATCTCCACCATGATTTTGGGCGTCTTCGTCACCACAATCCTCTTCTCATAGGAGCTGAACACCTTCCACTTCTCCATGTCCAGATCATCCATGTAGAACTTGGGCAAAACTGCTCTGGCCACGAACTCAATCTCAGACTTGGGAACCCCGGCCACAGCCACAAAGATCATCAACTTGAGAGACGCGTCGTTCATGCCAACCATGTCAAGTAACCGAATAACAGGCCACAGCGCTAGCAACAAGGCGAAACGAACCAAACCTGAGGCTTCAAACGCCACCAACATGAAATAAGAGAATGCATCGGAATCCTTCAGAAGCGTGCCTTCTAGCTCAGACACCACAGACTCCATAACCACGATCGAGATTTGTTTCGTCTGAAAACGTTGTTTGTTGTTGTGCAGTAGTACTGTTTGGTTTGTGAGATTTTCTGAGTTTCAAAGTTTGAGCTTATAAAATGAATTTGTTTTTATGGTTATGACTTACTTATATATAAAAAATGAAGAAATAGGGTGTAATTTATTTGACTGGTCTCTAATACAAAGCAGTTTAGCGGTTTCACAACCACCTTGTGTCCACTTGGGTTTTCTTTGTCTTTGTTTTTGGGTGGATATATCCGCGAAGAAGAATAGAGCATTAGAAGCCACGTTTATACGCAAAGATCGATGACTTAACCCCAACAAATAAAAAACCACTGTTGGTAGACGCTACTTTTTTTTTGTCTCTGGGCACCTAATTAAAATTAACGCGTCTCTTACCAGTATTTTTAGGTTACTTACCACTACTTCAAATTAAACATACGTATCTTTTGACCATCTTTTTTTGTTTAATAAGAAAAATTATTTATCCCCTACTACGACTGTTGACTATTGTCTAGAGAGTACGATATACAAAGTTGATATAATCAATATGCCTCACATTATCTTAAATTAGTTACAACCGTATTTTTGAGGTATTGACGTATTCTGTACGTGATCTATAATCTTGTACATACGTACAAGACTTTGAATCTTTTATAAAAGATATCACTCAACCCTTTAAAATATATATATATATATATATATATATATATATATATATATATATATTATAAATTATTTTTATAGTTAAAGTAAAATCTTTCATACATTTTTAACGTTAACATCGATCTAATATACAATAAATTTTATTATAATAAATACTAGATAATTTTGATATTATTATAATAAGTTAAATTTAAGTATAATTTAGTTTTATAAAATTATATTATAAATTTATTTTACCTGTTGAGGTAGAATTATATATATATATATATATATAATTTTACTAGGAGAAAATCTTACAACAAGATAGAAATAAGTGTAGAAAATATGAAGTATGATGAATAAAGTGGTGAGGGTAAGTAGGAAAAAGAAGATTACGTACTAAAAAAATATAATAAAGGATAATGCTATTTTTTTAGTGATGTGGTACTTTTGTTTATATGGTCAGAACATTAACTTTTGTGATGTGGGTTGAGCTAATTATACAGCATTCTGGTATACAGGCGTACAACTTCAGGAGCATACTGGGATAGAATATTTTGAAAAACTTATAAAGATGACTTCAGACATTCAAATGCGTTACTTTTGAAGGGTTGTCATTTCAATTTATTTAACATTTTAAATTCTTTTAGGTAATTTTAATCTGTGAAATTTTAAATTTTTTCCATATAAAATATTTTAATTAAGAAGTTATTAAAAACTATTTTTGCATATTAAATAATTATTAATAATTAAAAATATTATTCTTGACAATTTTTTCCGATTGACTTTTTGTGAATGATATTTTTCAAATAAAGTTTGTCAAAAGAATTCGTTCCATTTTTTTTATCATGTCGGTTAAAAAATTTTCAATTAATATTAACAAAAATAATTCTAACTTCATTTTTTCTAATAACAATAGAAAAAAATCCTATTACAAACAAAAATAAGATTAGTGTTGCTTATAAAGAGAATTACCATCAAAATTGATTAAAAAAAAGTAACCATAAAAAGATTCAATTCAAATCCACAAAAAGAAAATACTCTTCAATAATAATTGAGAAAACTTTAACTAATATTAAATAAATAAAAAACAAATTATTTATAACAACAATAAAAAAAATAACCTTCATAAAAAAGAACATATTTTACATTCATCGAAAAAAGTAATTTAATTGATCAAATTCTAATTAATATCCCATAAAAAATAATAATAATTTATAAAAACAATACAGTGGGTAACAAAACCAATTCTAACAATGTAAATAAAAATTGCTCACATCAACCTCTATTAAAAAGTAATCATTCCAATGTTAATTGACAGATAACCTTGACCTGCGGTCTAATTAATATTTGCTGGAAAAAAAAAACTTCAAGTAACATAAATTATTAACTGACATTTTTTTTTCTAACATCATTAAGAAAAACACCATTAATATGTACTAATAAAATTTTAAATAAAACTAATTGAGAAATAACTAAATAAAACTAATTGAGAAATATTTTGTGACATTTATAAATAAAAATGTAAGAGTTATAACACTCAAATGTCATTCATACTAACAGTTTCTCGGATGTTTCTCGGATGTTGACCAAATATTTGGGAGTGATCGAAGTAATTAATTATTTTTAATTGAATCATTAGTAAACTGTTTTAAAAAATTCTTTTTATTGAACAATTAAATTATTAATATAATGCTTCAAAATATATGTGAAAAAAATATAATTTATTTTGTTTTCATTTGCACCAATAATTTCCTTCTTATCATGCATAAAAAAATGCTGAAAATTCAAATGTAAGTATAAGTCTCATACCGGATAAAGATGAAAAACATGAGTATCTTATAAGATAAATGATTGATAAACATATTATTTTAAAGTTTTAGGTTGAATATATAGGGAAATTCTATAAATAGTTTGGAATCATATCTCATTAGTAGTCTTTCCAATAATCCTTCCTGGTAACTTATAAGTTGTAATAATATATCGATTGTGTTATATCTTAATCTAAATCTTGTTAGTGATACATTTGTTGAAGTTAAAATTTAAAACATTTACAACTCGGAAGAGTTTTCTATAAAACTAAAAGATAGTCAAAATAGGTACATTTAATTTTATATTTTGTTTGTTTAATATGTAAAATTTGATAAAGTTTAATATGTTATTTGTTACTGGAAAATAAATTTTCAATTTGTATAATAATTGATCACATAATATAAAAATATAATTGATTATGGAGTTTTATAGTGGTTTATTAGATAGTAATACAAAATACTAGTTTATTACAACTTATATTTATTTTGTAATTAGTTTCTCAGAAGATTCCTATTACATCATATATATTCTATTAATTTAAATAATAGTTGATGATATTGATCTATTTGAACTGCAAGCCTTATAAGGAAATGGATGGAGAGCAATAAACTTTATAGGTCTTGCTCATCTCCTATTCTTTGTAAGAGGAGATTTCTTACAACTCAATAAAATGTGTAAGCTGCCAATTTATTAGAGATATTTTTATATTGGAACAAAATATATTTCAACTTGGTAAGTTTTCATTAGTTTGTATAACATATGTTGTGGTAAAACATTTCCTTACTTCAATCTTAGTTGTTGTTTTGAGGATGTAGTTTATAATTTTTGAGTGTGGAACAAGAATTTCGAGAACTTTCTTTTAAGTGCCTTGTGGAAAGTCTAATGTTGAGTTGTGTTTGCTGAATTCTGTATAATTTTAAAGTGTGGTTATCACACTTTTTAAATTAATTAACCTAATTCCTTTTATTCGATTGTTTTTTTCACCTAAAGAAAAAAAATGAAGTTCTTTCTATCATTTACAGTCAAATTAATTTTATGAAAAACAAAGTTTGAGCAACAGGAATCAATCAAGACATCAATTTTTTGACATCACTTTTTTTTTATTATCATTTGACATTATTTTATATTACTATTTACTTTTCTTTTTTTTATAAATATAAAAATTAACTTTTATTAATACTATTTTATCTTTATACAAATTGTCAAATGTCAAATAAAATTTTTCCAAATGTTTTTTCTTAGAAGTTATGTGATAGACTTTAAATTTAACAATGCAGGACAATGGTTGAAGTCAAAGTTGGTGGGAAATATGTTTGCTCGTGCTAAAAATGGTTTAAGCCAAAACACGAAGTTTGGTGTCACTTTTTACCAGGATTTAGCAAAAAGAATTGAAAGTAGGTCAGAAAATATACCCCAATACCTATCTTCTAAACAAGTATATGGTTGCTCAACTCCTACATGACCTTAAGGTAAAAGTAATTGCTCTTATTATATATACTCCTATGTTCCCAAAAAGGTTTACAATTTTTTTTTTTAATTATTCAAAATTTCATTTACCACATTGTTCCTTTTGAAATTTTGATCTACAAATTAGGTAAGGTTGATACGAAAATTGAAATCCAATGCCCTTTTGTACTTTAGAATTTATTTCTTTGGGTGCAATGCAATAAGACTACAAAATTGGAGACGAATAGTGTCTTTTAACACCCACAAATATTATTTTTTCAAAAATTTTGTATAAAATTAATTAAAAGTAAATTTTGAAAATATAAACTTAGGTTAAAAAATATTTTTAAAATAAAATACAAATCAAATCACTATTTAAAATACTATTGCAAATAATTTTAGTCTTTCTGAAAAATAAATTCAAATAAGTTGTACCAAAATAAAAAATTTAAAATATTAATACTTTTAAAATTAACTTCAATTTCATGTCTAAATAAAAAAATAAATATATATAGTTAAGTTTAAAATATTCTTTAATTATTAACATTTATTTCATTGAAATTCTATTTTACTTAATTTTAAAAAAATAATCAAATAAATTTTATTAATAATTATTAACAAATAACATGTTGAATATCAGAATACTTGTTCTCATCTCAATAGTAAATAGCAAACAAATAATTAGATACTCATGTCATATATTAGTTAAGGATATACATTTAATATTGATACATTAGTTTAAACAATATTTCTGCCGTTAATAATTCATGACACTTAAAAGGTACAAGTATGATAGCATAATAAACTATGTTGACAAAGTTATTCCCCATTCAGTAACAATGTATGGTCAAATTTAAGCTAAAAAGAGATAAAATAAAAAAACTATGATTCTTTGACAATTTTTTTTTAATAAAGTTTGATAAAATTTATTTTTTAACACACATTAAACATTTTTTTTCTCTTTTCAAGTCGTATTAAACATTTATTTCATCTATTAAAATATTATCACGTATACTTTTTTAAAACTTTGTAAAAACATAATTTTCCAAAATAAACAAGTTTTACCTTTGTCCTTCTGATTGTTCTAGCTACCATCTTGAGAATCACTTTATCCGACTCACCACTCATCACAACAGGAGTCTTAAACTTTTCAAGGAATTGCAGAGTTTCTCTCTTTGCAATATCAAAACCATCAACCAACCTAGTCTTGTTTCTTCTATAATTAACGTTTTTTGTTGAAGCATAGTGAAATAAACAGAAGTTATGTATGGTACTTCCCTTTCATTTTAGCTGAGACTTAAATGACACAACAGCAAAGCAAATATAAGAGTTACCTCATACAGTTGCATCTATTTAAATGACAATTTATATTTTCTTTCATCCTCCTAATCACTTCGTTAGTGGAACTTGTGCCAAAATGTTTTTCAAAAAGATATCCCAGAGCTTATCAGTCACATGGCTGAGATCTCTTCACTGCAAAAGCACATCAAGCATATTAGATAACCACTTCATTCTTGTTCAAACTTCATTTGCAGTTAACACAAAACAAACAAACACCATCTCACCGTTGAGGACTTCTCCATATGCATCAACTGGTTAGCCATGCAGTGCATCAATTCGATTGAGTAGATGGTGGTCAGCGAGATTCAATCAAGTAGATGTTGGTCAACAAGATTTGATCAAGTAGATGCTTGTCACCAGTAATCACCACATGAACAAAGCTCATCCTTAAAGTGATGAAAACGGTTAGAATCCCTCACTATGACTTGTCAAAATCTGCTCTTTCTCATCCTCCTCAACATCTTGTAGGACATCCTTCCCATTTTCCAACATTTGCATAGACATTTGACAGAAAAACATAATAGCCAACGTTGTCTGAATTTAAAGTAAATGTACCTATTCTGCATTTCCATTTATTGACTTTTTTTTTATTTCTGGGTCCTTTTGACATCAACAGTTGATAAGGTCAAATCGTCATAATAGGAGAAGACGACATTAAAGGTGAAATTGTCCTCCCCAAACCGGTTTTTTAATATTTGAGATTGAAGTCGTTAGGCAGGAAACCGGTTTCACTTTTAGGTTATTTTTTAATATTACGATTGAAGCAGCTGAAGAAAAGGAAACCATTCCTATGAACACGATGAACCATGATGATAGAGGATGAGTGGCTCTGTAAGCTTGACAAGATGCATCATGAACAACTTTATCAAAGACTTTTTTGTGCTTTGAGTTGATTCTATCAAATTTATGATAGAAGGGATATTGCTTGACCTATGGAGACAGGCCAAGACTCTGAACTTCTCAACCATTTCTTTCCTAGAACCCCAAGAACTGTCACCCAGTTTTCGCCGTGTTTTCGTTGAGTTTCCTCGTGCTAGTTTATAGATTGGCATCACTATTGGTGTTGTGATGAAGGTTGTGAATAGAGCCGTAAGCACTAAAATTGAAAACATTTCATCGTTTAAATTCTGAAAAAAAAAAGCTGTTAAGTTAAGAAAACAATTTAAAAGTGAAATCGTCCTGCGATCTAACGACTTCGATTTAAGATATAGTCTTCACCCTGACGACATCGCTTTTTCAAAAAAAAAAATGAAACCAGGTTGGGGGAGGACGACTTCACCTTTAATGTCATCCTTTCCCATGACAATTTGACCATGTTTCGCACACAAAAAAAATTGAGAGACCATTTTCTACAAATTCGAGTTATAATGGACCCCAATTACAAAAAACCTCCATTTATTCTAAAAGCAGAGCAAGGAGAGTACCCCAAATGGATGCATCTGCTTGTATGGGCATATTGTTTACTAAATTATATGCCTTCTCCAAATACCCAACTCTGCCAAACAAATTCACCATGCAGCCACAATGTTTCAAATTAGGCTTGACCCTACAATCTTTCTGCATCAAATCAAGACACCATTGACCCTCGTCAACTAAACCTGAATGGCTACAAGTCGACAACAATGATACAAAGATAATATGGTCAGCCTTTACCCCTTCAGCTTGCATATCCTTGAAAAAGGCTTCTTCTCTATGCTCATGAATCTCGAGAGAAAATATTATTGCATTCCAAGGGACTGAAGTTTCCCGAGGAATTTCATAAAATAGAGACATTGCATCCTCTAACCTCCCACATTCCCCATACATGTCAATCAGGCAGGTGGCCACAAAGACATCCAAATAGATGAAGTTCCTTGATTAGCCTCCTTCGTTCTATTAGATTTAGATTTACAAACGGATTTTCACCGAAAAAAACAAATATCAATGAAACTTAAGTCCAATCATATAAATATTAACACCACTCTTAACCTAAAACCTTAAGACAATGCGTTTCTCTACTTTCATATCTCTAATCAATGTGGGACTTGGATTTACATTTTAATTCCTAACATATTTTTTTGTTGAAAAACTCCAATTTGGGAATATGGTGGGAGAATGCTCACCCATGTCCCTTGGTTGGGGATTATTGTTCTACATTCTACCATCATGTTGTAAGCATCAATTGTTGTCATCCTTCTAAAGAAACCAAGTGCAGTATCTGGATCATCATTCTGCTCATATGCAGCTATTATAGAATTCCAAGACACCACATCTCTCACCTTCACGCCATCAAAACCCTTTGTGCATCATGCAGCCTACTAAACTTCGAATACAAATTAATCAAAGCATTGTAAACAAAAACATCACTTTCCAATCCATGTTTTATGACGTACAAATGAACCAACATCATTCAGTTGTGCACAAACAAGAAGCACGCTTGCCACTGTAATTGTATCCATCCTCACCCTTTCCTCCGAGATGTAAGCTTCTCAATTTTTTTAATATATTTTTTAAATTACATGTCAAGTTTGTATGATGATATATATAAAATTATTGTATAAATCTCAATTTGCTCCATATATTTGTATAAATCCATATATTTGTGTTTTTTAGACAACTCTTCCATTAAAATATCCGGCCTCCCTTTATTTTTTATTGCAGTCTTGCAACCAGTTCACATAATGCATTCTCATTGTCATCTTTAATCTTCATAACTCATATCGTCTTAAAACAATTATTTTTTATTTTCCATATAAAAATAAATAGTTTATTCAAATTTATAAAATGAATTAATTTAATTGGTTTTAATTATAAATATCACGATCAGAGTTTTTATTTCAAATCATTTTAAAAATAAAACATTATAAATAATTATTTTTTGTTTTTCATATAAAAATAAATAATTAATTCAAATTTATTAAATGAATTAATTTAATTGATTTTAATTATAAATATCACTATTAAAGTTTTATTTCAAATCACTTTAAAAGTCAACCATTTAAATAATGTACTGCAGATATTCTAAGGATATCTTCCCTATGAGTGATATGGTCATTAGGCAATTTATTAGTACAACAAATGTACTTTTTCAATTCAATTTCATTTCCAATATATGATATTGTTTATTATTTTTAATTTTATAACAAATAATGAATAAATTTGAGATGTCCGCATAATATATATTAAAAAATTTATAATAATATTTAATACTTTGGAGAATATATTCTCTTAACTCAAGAAATGTTATACAGATGATAATATTTGTTCATAGATGTAAGTTGTTAAATCATGTACATGTAAGTTATTTAAGTAAGTTTTGTATCTAAAAATTGTAAATGACTCTTGGATTTTTTTTTCTCCTTACATTTATTTAAGTTTCAAATTAAGGAATAGGTCTATATGAAAATTTGAATTTTATGATGAGTTTTTCTCTGCTTAGTCCTTTTTCCAATTAAATACTTTTGAATGAAAATTTAATTCACCCCTTTCTTAACCTAAAGTATTTTAAGGCTAAAAAAGTAAAACTGATACATAATATAATAAGAATTGCTAACAACACTTACTTGGCATTGGGATTATTTATTTACCAATAAGAGATTTTAGACTTATTTATCAATTAGAGATTTTAGACTTCCTGCAAAGAGTTGATGGCGTTGGTTGATGTATTTTTATAACACTATGCACGTGAGCCTCATTAGTGACTCTGAGATAAATAATTGTTAAGGAATAATTAATTTACCAACCATAACCAAAGAATTAATTGGAGCAGGATTTTACACTTTTATATTAACATTATTTTTTTTTCACTCGGATCATTTTCTCTTACATTATAAAAAATAATTATTAAAATTGATTTGATTATAGAATTAATTTAGTTTATTACGTTAAATTGATGTTAATAATGTTTACAGAGTGTTCCATGTAAAATTATTCGAAATGTATTATAAATTAATATTTAGAAGATGTTTAAGTCAAAAATAACTCAAAGGGAAAGGAACTTAACATAGAAGATAATTAAAAAAATTCCCAAATAAAAGATTATCGAAGAGGGATACAAGTGAAAATGGCGAAAATAATTCGTACTATTCCGTGAACAAATACTAAATGAATATTGTTAAAGGATATCATGAGAAATGAGGATTGATTTTCAATTACACGTTTATGAACAAGGTACGCACAAGTATTATGACATCTTACTATCTGATGATTAACAGATATCTACTATTCATTTATAATTTTTTTTTTATATTTTTTTTTGGATAATAATTATTAGTGATTTTTATTTTAGTACTTTTCTTTCTAAAAATCAAGTGACTAATGAAAAAAAATAATAAATATTAAAAAATTATTTAAAATTTAAATTCATATATTTTTATTTTTTATTTAGGTCTATAAATATAAAATATCAATTATTTTTAAAATATTCATTTTTAAAAATTTATATTTTGATATATGTGAGACCTCTTTTATTTTTACATTATGTTCCATAAAGGGATTGGGACCTAGCCTTTTCAAGGACTCATGTTCAACCCACTTTAGATCCCCAAGACCCCTCACAGTCACTCACTCTTCATTCTGCCACTTTTTACATAAAACAGTCTCTCCCCCTTTCTTGTGGTGCTGCAAGAGCTCTGCTAAGGCACCAACTTTTGCACCTTGAGTTAGTGAACCTTCCGTGTTCGGAGCTGCTTGAGCTCATATCTTCATGTAAGTTACATTAAAACCTCGTTTCCTTTTTGCTTTTCTTTGTTCCTAAGTCTTGGTCTCACAAAGTCTTTGTCAAGGTCTCAGTTTCATACTTGTACGTCCTTCTTTTTCAGCTTCTTACACTATCGGGTGTGCTGTAGTGAGCCTTGTCAGAGCTCTCTTAAGCTGCAGTCCTGTCCTCTTTTTCCAGGTAAGGGAAGCTAGAACTTCTTCTTTTTCTTTGAAATAGTGCGTACTTATTTTTGTTCTGGAATGTGCTGAGTAAGTTTGATTGATGATTGCATTGAATTGAGATGAATTTCATGTTTGGGTATCTATGGGTTAGAGAATTTTATGTAGTTTGGATTGCAATGGGAATGAGAGATATTGATTGTTGCAATTGTTCAGTTTGGTATCATCTATAAACCACTTTGAAATGATTTTGAGAAGATAAAAGTGCAAGATACCAAGTTGTGCAGTGGAACAAGTCAAAATCTCACAACCAAGAAGCATATGATGTGGTGCTACCCATTTTCCTACATTGCACACTTTTCGTAAAAAGAGGGTTTCTACTTTGTTAACTGTTGGATCGAGCTGAAATTTTAACAGTTGATCCTTAACACCCAGTTCTTGACTTTGACCGGTCGGATCTTGAATTGGAGCTTTGTAGTGAGAGCCGTTTTTATCGCAAGGTCCCTGTAGTTTGGTTGTTGACAAAATTGACCTTTGTTGTTTGTTTAGTGCATAACTTTCTCTATAGTTATTCCATTAAGTTGGTTCTTGTTGCATTTGGTTCTTGATTCAATCATATTTAATTTGAATATAAATACAAAATTTTTGGAGCTTTACACAAGCTGCAGTTTTATTTCAAAATCCTAAATCGTTTGCATAATGTGTTGTTATGTAATGAGCCATGTCTTGGTTGGGTTGGACATTGGTATGCATTTATAAAGCATGAGATTGAATGTGATCTTATTATGTTGTGTTTGAAATGGAAAACATGATTGTATGGTTGGTGGTGGTTTGGCATGAGAATTGAATGCTTGATATGACATGTGGATTTTGTTAGTAAAAGAGTTTCAAGGGAAACTCTTGGTGATGGTGGTTAGTGTATACCTTGATATAGGAGATGTCTAGATAAAGGAAGGTATTCTAAACTCTAATAATTATTCACGCTCACATAGAGTAGAATAATTTATGTGGTGAGAGTGGCAGGAGGTCCTAGCCTTGGGACATATTGGGCCCAAGACATTAGAGGATTAACCCTGTGTGTGGTTGGGTGATAACCCCTTGCGTATAGACCCTGCAAAGTTTAGAAATCATCACAGGTACATACTTCCCTTAGAATTCTATATCAAGAGTATGATCCAGATATTTAGTTAGAGAGTCCTTCAATTGTTTGCTTTCACATGTTTCGGGTACTTACTGTTTTGCTTGTCTATAACATGTTTCATAATATGTTTGCTCAATAACATGTTAAATATTTTATCTCTAGCTTACCCTTTTGCTTGTGTTTGTTTTCTTGTGTGGTATTTCTTTTTGCGATGATCACCAAATCCTTGGTGTGAGCAGACGCGGAGATTCCTGGGGATCATTCGGGTGATAGTGATGTTGTTATCTTGTTTTGGGCATGGTAGCTGATGCTCTTTTGAGCAACTTTTGTCATATCATTTTTTTCTTTTTGCAACTCCTTGCTCTATGAGCACTCTCAAGTTAAGCTTATGGTCAATGTTTTGTGTCTTAGTACTTTTCCTCTAATAATATTATGGATAACTTTAGAAGGTTATTCTTATATGTTTTTTGTTGGTGCTCCATTTTATACTATAACCCTGCAACATTTTATTTATTAGAATTATTCTACTAAATTAGGACGTTACATTTATGGTATCAGAGCATGTCATCCTTAGAATGACCTGAGGGTTGTGGGTTTGTCATGTCTTGTGGGCTTAAGTATTCAGTTTAGTCAAGTTTGCTTGTGGAACCAAGAGTTTTAAGAACATAAAATGTGTTGATAAAATAATGAGGGTGCACACTTATGACTAGATCAAAGGTTGTTTTCATTTCTTAATTTGAATGGTTTAGGGATAGAAAGGTGTCAAACAAAAGGTTTGGCTGTCGGTAGATGATGGAGTTTTGTTTTGTATGTTCTAGTTGTCTTGTTTGCGCCTCTTTGGTTTGTGTTTGGTGTTTATGGTGGTAAAGGAATGCAGATTCAAGGCCAACTTGGCTTGCTTACCTTTATAAGTGTTGGGTGACGTCTCTGAGGCAACTTCTTGCCTCAAAGATAGGAAGTTGTTATATGATGTATATCGTTGAGCGAGGGAAGATAAGTTTTGGGTTAGTAGACTGGGAGAATAGGCTAGAGTTCATAAAACAACGTTTGGTCAGAGGAAGCTGCAAGGACGAGTTCTTGGAATTAGATACTACAAGTTTTCCAAAAGGAGTGAAATTTGAAGGTTAGAACAATGGAAAAATCAGTGCATGCAAGTGTAGCAACGCTTGAGGAAATCAATTTGGTTGTATATCTCGGTAATGTTTGAGTTCTAAGGTGGAAAGTTGTTGAAAGTTTAAGGTTAAAGCTAAGAAGGCTAAAGACCATGAGGTTTATAAGGATGGCAAACCCTTTGATAGGAGGTTAAGTTGAGGCAAAATTTGGAAGATTAATCAAGCAAGAGTAGAAAGTATTTTCTAAGTAAGGTGGCTCACACGAGAGATAGGTTTGACCTTGTATAAGATGGAAGGTTTTGCGTACCAAAAGGAGAAGCAAATCTTTAAAGATCATTCTTGAATGGAAGGACAACCAATGAGGTTAGAACACAATGATGGAGGAAATGAAAAGAAAAGTTTTGGGTTGTTGACAGTGTGTCTATGATGGGTGGTGTTGAGGTGGTTAGCACGAGTAACCTCATTCCAAGATACAAGTTACAAAAGTGATGCTTGGACTAAGTCAGTTTTGCTTGGGGTCGTATACCTCTTGGTGTCGCCAATATGGTGAATTAGCCAGGGTTATATGCAAGAGGGAGTAAGAATTGAGATGGTGGTTTCACAACTATTATAGCCTAGTGAAGACTGCTCAAGTCTGTGGTTTGTTATGGGGTGACCAAAGGGTTCAAATTCAAATTCGATTTGAATTGTTCCCTTTATTTTATTTGAAAAAGAAAATTATATTTTATTTGAAAAAGAAACGTAAAGAAAGATCACGTGAATATGTTCTAAGTTTTCTGCTCTAAGATGAAATTTAAACAAAAAATAAAAAGGTAAAGAAAGATCAGGTGTGAAGAATTCAGAAAAAGTGAAATAAAAGGTTGATGTGATGTACATCTACTTTTTCAGTAAATTAAATATTATTAAAATTAAAAAATTAGAAGCTTCATCAAAAAGTAATATATCAAAAAGTCATTTTAGAGGCGGGTAGAAAACATTTAAGCAGAAAACACTACAGCAAACCTGTTTCAGATGCTTTCGCGATGCTTTCTTCTTCATGGTGCTTTCTTCTTCACGAAAATGGTTCTTCGCGAGCATTCATGTTTTCTATGCTTCTTCTTTTCTCTTCCACTTTATGCTTTTTCTCCACCTTCTTTTCTTTTCCCTTCTTAATTTATAACCAAATATACATCCAATGTGACTCTTCAGTTTGTTGGATTTTTTTTCATTTTCGATGTGTATTGTATCTTGCGTGAAGAGTATCCGGTGTGAGTAACATGTAGACAGTGTGTCGCTTCGTGAGATGTGTATTTTGGAGAAGTGTAAGCGTGGACATAATCGGGTGAAACAAAACTAAATCGGGAATCATACGATTCCAACACAATTCAGTCGATTCAAGTCACAAAATTTAAACTGTATCGTGATACGAATAGTACAATTCTAACGATTATAACGATTCTAACTACCATGGGATTCATTACTTTCATTTACTTTCCATCCCATTCCAAACCTTAACTAGGAAGGGTTACCTAACTCTCTTAGTAAAAGTATATTAACAGTTCAGTATATCATAATTGAAATTCCAATTGAATGTTAATGTATAATGTTAAAGAATTTATAATTTAAGGCATGTTTTTTTAATAGTTCAAAAGAAGTTATTAGCACAGGCTAATTGAGAAACTCACAGTAAGAATTTCTTATTTAAAAAATGTTCTTTTAAATGAAAGATTTAAGTTGGAGAGATAATAATGAACTATATTGTTTATTAACAAATGGTATGGTTATCTTAAATTAATCATCTAAATTAAGCAACTTAAAAAATATTAATTTTAATCTATGGAAATTATAGATAAAAGATATTGAAATAAAATTTAATAAATGAATAATATTTTTAGTTATAATTAAAAATTGTGAAAATTAACTTGATTTTACAAGTTTATATATTATTAATGATAAAAAAATATACATAGTGTGAGGATCTGATTAAAATTCTAAACAAAGTAGAATTTTATTATTATATTAATATTTTGATTTCCTTATTAATAGCATATTATATACATTAAAAAGAATTAAAAGGTTTTAGAAAGGTTTTTTTTTTTAAAGAATAGAAGTTACCTAAATCTTATAGAATCTCATCTCATTTTTAGTTCTTAATCTTCTCCTTTCTCATAAACTGACCTCCTGCATTTTTCTCTTCAAGATCCAAGTTCATAGAAGCAATTAGTGTCGAGATTCTATCATACAAGTCGATCAATCTTATATTAGGGTAAGTTTAAAATTTTCCTCCTCCAATAGAGCAACTCTAATCTTTTTGGTGTATGCAGTTGTCTTTGGTTATATGTGATTTTTTTCTCTTTTCTATATGCATCTTCATAACCATGATCCTTAAACCATTATTCAATTGTTGATTTTAGTCCTTGTTGTGAATATTAGGGACTATTGTAAGGGGAGACATTGTGTAAGGGGAAGAATAGTGATATTTTACAAGGTAAGGGAGCTAAATTTATTTCAGATTTTAAAGTCATATAATTAATTTTAAAGTTATATCATGTTATTTAAGTTATTGGTTAGTTTGAATTGGTTTGATTGGTATAACTGAACATTTGTATTGAATTGAAGTTATGTTGTGAATGATGCTAGTAAGATATTGAGAGGATGAGATATGTTGATACCTGTGATGTGAAACTTTTAATTTAGTGAAATTGTGCATTTTTTAGTACCAAAGTGGTTTAAGGATTTTTTTAGTTAAAATAATGATTTGAAACATGTTAGATTGATGAGTTGTTTAGGGAAGAACTGCTAAAGTGTTATTTATATTTGTTCTGTGTTAAAAACAAATGATAAAAATAAATTTTGTACAAACTTACAAATTATTAAATTGTACGGAATTTTTTGTGTATGTTTAAAATTTATGTACAATTATATGTATAACGTGTGAAGATAAAAAAAAATTTATAAATGTAAGATTGTCTATTTACAAGGAAAAATGCTGATATAAGATGAGGTCAAGTATATTGGAAGGGATTAATGATGTGATAATATGACAGGTGTAGGATCTCATGAGTACATTCAATATACTAGTCTTATAAAAATAAAAGTCTTGAGTCTAAAAATTTGTCTGTAGCAAAGAAAAAATTAATTTGATGAAACTAATTTCTTTCTGATAATTACTAAAAAGAAGATTATAATATGTGACATAAAATTCGGTGACATATAATGATTCTATAATTTGAAAGGTAACTCTCAAAATAAAATCTTAAAAACAAAATTTAATATAATAAATTATTGATAACACTTGAATTATTAATTAAAAGAACATTAAATTTTATTTAAAAAATTAACTATTATATAAAATATGAAGAAATTTTGAAGTAATAAATAATAATGACAATATTCAATTTCAATTTCAACATTTAAAATATAAACAATATTACAAATTTATAAATTTTTATTTTTATCATAACAAAATGTAACAAAAATATTAACAAAAGAATAGCAGTTTTATTTAATTTAAACTAATTATTATAATTTTAAAATTCAACTAATTAGTAACAAAATAACTCAATTGTATCTATGTAATTCACACAAGACAAAATGATTTAAAACAACCAAAACTAAATTAAAAATTAACTGAACACATTTGAACATGAAGAACCTTATTTTTAATCTGTATTAAACATAGAAAATATCTTCACCATGAACATTGATTTTTTCTGACAGAAATAGTCTTAAACTTTACCCCTTAATCCTTTTATCTCATACCAAAATTTTCATGAGATAGACACGTGATAGCCTACATATTTAAACAAAAACAAATTTGGAATCTGATATTCTTGTTTATCTAAAATTTTAGATATTATATTAAAGGGTTCTTATTATGTAAATATGAGAACCCAAACACTCTTTACCAGTTCAATAGGTAATAGGATGTAGTAATGACGGAATCAATCAAATATTACGTAAACAAAGTTTCATATAAAATAAAATTTTTAAACATTATATATCACAAGTTAATTTGTATATATATTATTTATACCCATTATTATATAATTTTTCCCAATATAAATATTTTTTATAAATTAAAATTAATATAATTTTTGACATTCATTATTACATAAAAAATATATCATAAATTAACTCGAATATAAATTATTTTTAGTTTATAAATAAGTTAATTTATACTCAAAATGTTCATTAGTATTTATAGTATTTATAGTATATTATTATAAGT
>Ga0214542_1004567_pt1 | contig 27359 bp, 9 predicted proteins | sample CNSS1metaG_FD_160096 | JGI IMG/M metagenome (GOLD analysis project Ga0214542, IMG submission 160096) | Root nodule microbial communities from cowpea collected in UCLA plant growth center, Los Angeles, California, USA - CNSS1 | ecosystem: Host-associated > Plants > Roots > Nodule | place: USA...
TAAAAAAATAAATTAAGAAAAATAAAAAAAAAACACAAAAAATTAAAATAAAATAAAAATAAAAATTAAAAAAATAAATATACCAAATTTCGAAATCCGTCATATTTTTTAGTTTTACTTTTTTTTAAAGTATTAAAAAACAGTAAAACTAACCAACAATAATATTTAAAAACTAAAATTAATATATATATATATATATTAAATATGTATAATTTTTTAATTTAATTGATTTTTATTTTATTTTTCTTAACATATTATATAAGTTTGACGTCGTTTCCAAAATTTTGCCCTGATGTCTTCTTTATATAAATTAGGTTAAATTTGACATAATTCGATAGATCGGACCACGTCTGAATAAATAAACAATCTTGTAATTATTAAAAACACGTCAATAATCAACTTTAGAAAATAATTGTGTCATGATTAGTTTAATCTAATCACAAGGGTAGATAGAAACTATAAATACAAGTTAAAAATGTGCTTGTTAGAACTTTTCTCTATCGTATTTATTACGACATTAATTATCATAGCTGATTTAATCATTACTGCATTGCTGACTTAAGTATCATAACTTTTTTAGCAGATACACCAGTTGATAGGAGAACTAAACCAACTATAAGAGAATTGAATAACGAATTATAAGAGGATTGAATAAATGACTCCAATGAAGAGTTGGAAATCAAACAAATATTTTTAGTAGATATTGAGTCGCTATAATCAAAACAGATTAATTAATGGGTATGTTTATAATTAATTATTATTCTTTTTGTTTTGTCCAGAATGAAAAATCAATTTCTATACCAGTAAAAGAATGTAGTTCTTTCTATAATTCTATGTTTTATGAAGTGAATCGAATTGTACGCAATCCAATTAAAAAGTCGGATAAAATTAAGGGGTCATTCCTTCGTGAATCTCCATAATTTCAGCTCGTTTTTTTATAAATTTTTTGTATTTTAAAGGTATAATTTAAAATATAATATTTAATATTTTGGAAATTAAAAAATCATTTTGAATTACATGTTCGACATATTAATATATTTTTGATAAATCTAAATATAGCTTTATATTTTGCATTATATATTTCATAATAAAAAGATTTATTTCTGTTGGGTTATATTTTTTCATATGTTGTGGGTTATGGTTATAATTATTTTGAGAGATTATGTGACATTAGTCTTACACATATAAGTCATTTGACCCTACTTTTATCTTAAAACTTTAAGGCAATAATGTTATGGGCCTTTTTATTCTTATATAGTATTTATCTTTGTCTATTCTATCCAAGGTATAACTTTGACTCACACTTGAACTATTTCCAACAATTTTATATTTTATATTTAAAATATAAAAATAAAAAATAGATTTTAAATTGTATATTTTGAAATTTACATTCTAAATTTGAGATACAATAATATAAAGATGAAGAAAGAAATTTGTGGAGAAACAGGAAGAAACTACCAATTAATGGCGCAGCATTGCGGTGGCCCAAATTTTATGAAAAAGGTGAAGCGGCCCAATTATGTTGATTGAATCACCAACCCCACAAACAGATGTGATGGCCCAAAAAATCTGGGAATTTGTTTGTGTGCTACATAATGCATTTATTTATTTATCGAAACTACGATTGGAGGAAAGGTAAGGGGACTTTGTTTCTGAAAATAAAATCCAATCAAATATGAATTACTGGATACAATTTATATGTCTTGGAATGAAAGCAAATTCCAAATCAGTCTTGTTTTATGAAATAAAAAAAAAAAGAAAAAAAAATCCTTGATCAAGGATTCTCAAAACTAAAAAATAATAAGAAAAGATAATTTTGTATTTGGTATGGCCATTGATGGAGGTGTGTTGGCTTGCGGACCCCATTAGTGATAATATACTATTATTATGTTTCAAATTGTTTGATTAATGGCTTTCTCTCGATTAAATGACGTTCTATATTTGGTTCACAATAATCAGACACCTATATGTAAATCATGCAGAGCTTTTTTTATATACACGAATATATATATTATTTCCCCAACATTCTCTGATTTCTTATAACCCAAGCATGGAAAATTGGTTCCCAGAGCTCATCAACCTCTTCCAGGATTGGTTATTTTATTTAGTGCATAATTGTCACTTTGCTGTTACCCTATTTTTCAAATATTGGGAGGGCTACCTGCTATATATCAAGTGGGAGTTATTTGAATAGGGCAACTATGTTTTCCTTTCCTCATGAGAATATTTACAATATTTTCACTATCATTATCATCATGAGACAATTGTCAAATTGTGTACTTATTAAATGCAGAAGTTGGTGGATGATTGAGAACCCCATCCCAAACCACCAATTATATATATATATATATATATATATATATATATATATATATATATATATATATATATATATGCTAAAATGTAATTATCAGAGAATAGGTTTATACATGACTCAGTTCGTATAAAAGTCAAAACTTATTAACACACACATCAGATGAAGTTAGTTTTCCAATCTTCTAAACACTTTTTAGGTCTACAATTCATTATGTTTTTCTTATTATACCGTTATCTTGCTATGATCATTTTCATCATAATTATTACAGATCTATAACTTGTTAATATGAATGAATCGAAATGTTGAATTGATGATATATGTATAATTTTGAAATAAGTAAGAATGTAGTAGAAGGTAGAAGAAAAATAGGTGGTGAAACAGTAGCAGAGGTAGTGAGGAATAGCTGTAACGATTACACAGCAGGAGGGAAAGGTGGTGGGATTTATCGTGTTTAATCATTCCTCTACAGATGCTTTTTGTAAGATATTAATCATAGTCCTACATTATGATCTGAAAATGATTCTCTGGCACACAAAGTAAATAAATAAATAATTAATTCCAAGACGAAAGGGAAGTGGTAGCTTATATAATATGTAACGCATAATGTTATACTCTGATGATGCTAAATCTCATTGAAATTATTCATTTCTACTAATAGGTAAACAGGACTGAGTTGATGAAGCAATGGGAGATGTTGAACATATATGCAGAGATGAAAAGGACAAAGAACTTCAACTTGTCCTTTACTTGTTATGTAAAACAGAAACATTCAAACTATACTCTTGTGAAGTTCAACTATCTTACTAGTTTATGAAGAAAAATGTTCATAAATGTTGCTAAAAAAGTCTAACATATTGCTGATCCTAAGCTTAATTAGAAACATGATGACTATGAAGTTATCTGATGTACAGTTCAAACGCATTTCAAACTAAGGATATAATTATTATGGGAATGATAAAGAAAGAGGATGCAATGTGTTTGCATAATGTTAAATGGAAAGTAGGGAACAAGTGAATCTAGGATGTGGATTTTCTTAAAGGGTACGAAACCAATCATGGTAACTCTTCTTGGTTTATGTCAGATATCATGAACTCGATTACACAAGTTTCTTCATTGTGTAAACCAATTTTGTGGTTTGTGCAATGTGTATGAAAACTCCAAATTGTGCATTGTAAAGAGGACTAGAGTCGTGTAATAATACACATATTCAAAGAAGTTAAACATATTCCAAAATATTATAACTCACTCACTCTTAATTCTCAAGTTAATTATTATAGGTTTTACCTTAGTACTATAAAAGTTTACTTAACCAGTCCATCAACAGAACTAGAACATCATATTTCCCGTCAATTAAAACAAGTTTACTATTCTGTCCCTGTAGTTATCAGTTGTCACAAATTTTGGCTTTTAGCACCGAAGTTTTCAGCAGATTCACATAATCTAAGCGCACTCTTGGTGGTTCATTATTATATTTTTGGACCAAATATATTTTTTATTTTATGATTTAGTTTTATATATTCTAGAAGATTAGCTAAATTGGATTGTTGTAGAAATTCCATTTTGATTTGTGTCCTTATAATTTATTCAACATCAGTTTTGATGTTTTTCTGTTGTAGAGTACATATGTGGCTTATTGAAGGTGGCAGAAGGACCAGAACTTAAACGGAATGAAATTATAATAGCTAAAGTCCAAACTACTAAGTTCAGAGACTAAAATCAGGTCAATGATAATCACAAATATTTGTATATTTATATCTAACGGAGAAGGTGATTAACTACTGGTTTAGAGAGAATTAGACCTACAACTTGTATCGGAATTTTCTAGGAAACGATGTAGTAAGGTTTGTGACCTAACTTGAATACAATTTGTATGAAAATCATAGTGAGGACCCATTGATACTAAATTTATCACACGCCATGTATCATGCCTCACAGTAACTGTGTATAACAGACAAGAAGAAGAATACAAAAGAAGGGAATTTGAGTAAACAAATAATTACAAAGGGGTTATCATTTAAATAGTGATTAGTGATATAATAATGCTGATACAGAAATTTTATATTGCAAGTAAGACCTGTTGACAGGTTGCATGCGATCATTATCCTTTCGATTTTCTTAGTATTATTTTCACCCTTTCAATAATACCAATTAGTCTCTTAATATTGTCAAAGTGGAAGAATATTCAAACAAATGAATTCCGAGGAAAAGATTAAAATAGTTGTGTAGGACATAACAGTATAATAATATTCTGAAACAGCACGGGATTGAAGGGAGTTGAAACTTTGTTAAGGAAACAGTGGAAGCCAAAGTGAGTTGATATTAGTGATAGAATCTGTATCAAAAGACCGTATACAGGAATTGTATATGTTTGATGCATGCCTGTGGTCCATTTTCTGCTGTCACTATTCACTTTTCTCTGTTAATTTACAGTCCACTATTATCAAGTGCCTCATTTTATATTGCCACACCTTGTTTTAGAAGCAATTAACAGTACAAAAAGCTCGATCCACGTAACACAAATTTGCCAACAAAACTATTACCAGTGGGAAATATCATCTATAACATTTCATCGGTTAAAAAAACGATGTTTCAAAAGTATAGTTACAATATCGTAATTTTCGACTTACAGGTTATAAAAACAACTGATATAATAAATATTTAAATATTTTATCTCGTCTTCTTTTATATCTTTTCCAAACCAAAAGTTAAAATCTCTTGTTTTGTCTCTCACTACCTAACAGTCAAATTCTCCTTTACATTCTCTCCTATGTATCATCAATTGTGTTTCTCTTATCTTTCTTAAAAAGGTTGTTGTTACTTCATTTTCTCTTTGTCAAGTTGAAATCGTGTTCAATGATTCATCTTCCTCTCTCTTCGTTCAAATTGTTGCTGTTACTGTGATTCCTTTTATCATCACCAGATTTTCTCCACACTTTTATTATGACTTCAAATTAGCGTGTCTATGAAAAACCACGTATTAAGAGAGTTTAATCCCTTAAATACTTATTAATTAGTATTTTAAGGGATTAGCCATTCAGAAAAGGAGATACCCTAATATAAATAAAACATTTATCATTATGATAAAAAAAAAATAATGGATGCAATGCAAGAGGTAAGTGGTTAATTTTCAACCATTTTGGTTTTCTGTTATGGATTGCAATATCAAAGTGGATAGCGTTGATATTTTAACATTATTGTATGTTGAATAGGCCAAGACATTGTGTTTAAATATGGTTCATTGGAATTGGCTCTGGGCGTGACGTGCATGGCAAAATGCTGGTTTATCATCCTAAAGTCATACACTACCTTCATGCCAAATCATATGGTTTATGAATTATGCCCCTGATTTACAACCTAAGTGGGTTTTCAACTTATTCATGTATGTATAAATGGATTCTAATATCTAAGTGTCACTATCTATATATATTCTTTTTAAAAAAACAATGTTGTGAACTAGTTGAATCATGGTCGAGGAAAACTCACATGAGAATCCTCATGTTTTAAACTTAAGATCGAAGTTGTCGTGTGTTGAGTCCAGGAACTATATATATCATCATTAGCAGGCGTTTCCCACTAGTGACCTAACATGGTTGTCTGAATTAAACTATCCATTCAATACTTCTGATAACATTATTTATTTCTATCCATATTCATTAAATCATTACTTTTATTTCGCAATCTCTGGTTTTGGATCAGAAGATAAACATGAATAGAAGAGGTGAGTGGAAGAAAATCCATTAGTTTTTATCCATTTTAGTGTAAACATAGTGCAGAGAGATAATGAGGAATTATTGGGGGCAGGGTGGGACAAAAGCGTGGGTGTTAGATGGAGAATAGCAGTGGGTGTTGGAAGGAAGAGGACAAAAGAGAGGGAGGGCAAAAGGGTAAATGGAAGGAGATAATAATAAGAATAAAATGAATCTGAAATGGAGGAGAGTGAGATCTTTGTCTGGACGTTGTTTAGGGTGCATTGGTGTCAGGTTTTGATGGGTCGGGTTTGGTCCCCTAAGCTTTTTTACTATCTGTTTGCCTTTAACGTGCGCGTTGGGTTTCTTTCATCCTTGCTTCTCAAATTGGAATCTCTTGATGGGGTCCCCATAGTGAGTAGTGAGTAGGTAGGTCCCACTTCAGTGAACATTTCAAAATCAATTAACTTGAAAAACAAAATAAGAATAAAGTGGGGATTTAATTGTAAATAATAAAAAATAAAATTGAGAGATCCCTTGGGAGACTACAAAATCCATATGTTCCCCATCTCTGCTTTGCTTTATTTCACTTTAATTCCTTTTCCATAGAAGCTGAGCTGCCACCACATGATTCTCCATCTCCCCTCTCTGACAACCCCCATTAACCCTTTCATTCTAAATTTTAATCGTTTTTATTTTCTACTCATTATTGCCAAATAACTGTTTATTCCATGTTCATGTGGGAGAGAGTAGAAATAGAAAGAAGGATCTCAGAGGCTCTTAAGGCCAAAGCGTGCCCTTCTTATGTTCTTTAACGTCAGGGCTTTTTGTCCCTTTCATTTGGAACCTTTTACTCCATCTTCTCACTTTTTAAATCACCTATGCTTCATAGACAGTAATTTTCTTTTATTATTTTTCATGCACTTTATTTAAAAGTGTCAAAATTAAAACCACAAATTCAATGAGAAAGTTTTTCTCACATTTTGGTAAAGTTGAGATTTGACATTAATATTCTTAACGACGTGGAACTGTAATTGGAAGTGAGATTTTTATCCTCATTGGGATTCCCTCTTGGTAGCAATTTATGAGAATGTGTAGAAGTAGGAGGGAATGTTAGGTGGTGATGCGTGGACTCACCCCTCTTCGTCTCTGTAACTCGCACACATGGAATATCAATATCAAATTACATAAAACGTAAGTTTTAACCGTTGGTAAATTATACTTTCGTAATACTATAATTATTAATAAAAATTAACTGCAAAAATTAATGATTTATATTTTAATAGATTTCAAAAAATATTTTTATTTATTTATAAAATAGTGTAGCTTATTTTACTAATTAATAATTTATTGTCAGAAATCTAAGTGTGAGTCTAAGTCTCACATTGATTAGAATTGAGAAAGTAGAATACTATATAAGAATAAAGACCCGTAAATCCATTGTTTTAAGGTCTTGGGTTGAAAGTGATGTTAATTCCTTATATGGTTGGGCTCAAGTCTCTTTGGTGTTTGTTCTCACCAGTGATACTCCTCCTTTAAAAACCTAACATTTATAAGCTAAAACATTTTCGACTAATAATAACCTTTTTGGTAGCTAATTGATTTTTTCAACAATTTATCTTTCATGGTTTTCTCTTTTATCTTCTTTCTCTGGATTAAATTTTCTTATCACTTCTAAAGTCAAAGTCTCTCCACCTCGTCATTTTGTACTCAAAGATCAGATAGATGGGAGGTCTCGTTTGTGTATTTTAGGATAATCATGGAACAGAATGTTCAAAATTTAAATACTTATTTATTTATTTTTATTTTACTGTTGAATTGATGATGTTAATTATTACTACACATTTTTTACTATTTAATTTAATAGTTTAATAAAATATACGATCGCAAAATTTGTTCATATATGCATCCAAGCCCCATATTGACGTTTGATGGAATATTAATCAAAGACGTAATTACATGAGCACATATTGTTATTAAGAAAATATAATTTTGTTTCAAAACAAAGTGTCGAAATATTTATATATTCCAATAAAAATATAAATACGAGCAATAGAATAAGATAAATAAATTAATTATTAGTTTATGTTAAAATATTTTTAACTTATATATTTTTTGGTTATAGTATACGTTATTTTAATTTTTAATGACATATTGAATCTTTATCTTTATAAAAAATGAAAAGAATTCAAAGTGTTTGAAAAAAACTAAAAATAAATTTTCCTTAAAAAGATATTGTATCTATAAATAGATAAATACACGTTTTATATCATTTTGCATTTTTTTCACATTTTTTAATAAAATATTTATGATGAAAAATAAACTATCATGCTGTTTTTTTCAACTTTCGATTTCAATTATAGCATTTAAATAATTGATATGCAAATCATTATTTTTTTTACAAGTTGATGTTTACGGAAGGGTGAAATTAGTTAGATTTTTCAGAAAAAAAAAAACTTCTAATAAAACTCCATCCAAAAGTCAAACGAACATCAATCATTAATCTTAATTTTGATCTTTTGGATTTTGAATTTCCTTCTCATATTTAATCTTAATATATATATATATATATATATATATATATATATATATATATATATATATATATATATATATATATATATAAACATATACTAAAAAATACTTCTCTTTTCTAATTGTTGCTTAAAAATGGCTATTCACATCCAGACAAGTGTATACACACTATGGACAGAAGAGAGATACCAACGGAAAAGAAAAGTGGATAGATAAAGAATAAAAAGAAACGAAACGAGGACAAGATGATATACAAATTGAAAAACGTGAAAAAAACTATAACTATTTAACTGCAATAATAATCCTATTTGAATTCTAATATAAATCAATCTCGCCACGTGAAATTAGGTCGTGACATGCAACTACACAATTTTTCTTTTTACATCAAAGCCATTAATATAGTAACAATTTTGGTCACGATTGAAAATTAAAAATATAATATTTAATATTATTAATGCGTTGCATGCGGTGGTTTTTAATAAAGAAGAAAAAAACCTGGAATATTATTTTTTATAAGAATGGTTAGTAAAAGTGCAAAACCAATTTAATTCATATATAGTAGTAGATAAATAATTAGGTGGATGTTGGCATGTGGTGATCGAGAACTTAAAATTTTGAGCTTCCGAGTCCCTTCTAAAACTGAAACTACATTAGTATTTGAAACCTTGGAGCGAGTCTCATATCTGTTGTTTGTCTGTTTACTCTTTGTTTTGAAGGATTCCTTGGAACCAGAAAAATGTCGGGTAACTGTGAGAAAATGGTTGTCATCCCTCCAACGACCAACCAATGGCCACAGGTTCATTTCTCTCTCTTCTTCTCACACACACAAACACACTTACTACACCAATACATGAGCAGTGCAATTTTGTTTCTTAGCTTTTGGAAGAGAATATCACACTGTGCTGTTATCATACATACCCTAGAACGCCACCTTAAACCAGATCTCCTTTTTCATATTTTATTTTATCAATTTTCCTTACCCTCCATTAATATGTTATCAGGTGGATGATCACAAGGTCTTGATGGGTTCCTTTGGTGGAAGCAACAACACTAAGGTAATGGAAAAACCAGATCAAGAGCTTGTGCAGCAGCAGCTGCAACAACAAACCCTCAAGTGCCCTCGCTGTGACTCGTCAAACACTAAGTTCTGCTACTACAACAACTACAGTTTGTCTCAGCCACGACACTTCTGCAAAGCCTGCAAGCGCTACTGGACAAGAGGTGGAACCCTCAGGAACGTTCCTGTTGGTGGTGGGTGCAGAAAAAACAAGCGTGTTAAGCGTCCAATGACAAATTCTTCTGCTGCTGCCATCGACACTGCTTCTTCTTCTAATTCTTCTTCTGCTCTCACCGCTGCTTCGCAACCACAGATCGACACTGCTTCAACCTCCAATCACATCAACCCTTTGTTTTACGGGTTGTCCAGTTGCTCCAGCGATGTCAATCTTCCGCTGTTCCCTAGGTTTGCCTCCAGACTCTCCAGTTCCGGGTTTGATCTTCAGCTGAATAATGCCCTCGGATTAGGTTTTTCATCCGGGGTTGTGTCCAATGAAGCCAGCGAGAATAACAGTTTTAGAAACGGGTTTGGTTCTAATAACGCGCTTCTTTCAAGTTATAATTCCATATTTGGTTCTTCCTCAAGTTCTACATCCACTACTCCAGCCATGTCTTCACTGTTGAGCTCTACCTTGCTTCAGCAGAAGTTCATCGGCAGTGGGTTGAAAGATGGTGTTGATAGCAACAGTTTCCAGCATGGCTTAGGCTTAACCCCACTAGAGCAGTTGCAAATGCCGAGTGATAACAGTGAGGCAGGGATGGTATCTTTAAAAGATGTGAAAGTAGAATTAGGACAAAACAACAGGTTGGAGTGGAATGGTGCTTGTCAAAACCAGATCCAGCATGTGGGCATGTACGATCCCTCGCTTTATTGGAATAATTCAGCAACAGCTTTGGGTGTTTGGAACGATCAAGCTGCTAATATCGGTTCTTCAGTCACTTCTCTGATCTAGGAAATACCATCCAATCAAATGAAGAAACATGTTTTTCAAGTTTGTCTCCCCCTTCTGTGTTTTTACTGCTACTTTTTCTTTTCTTTTTTTTTTTTTATTCTCTTGGGGCAAATGGGGTTTGGTTTACTTAATTACATCAAAAAATTTATTGAACAAGGAGGACAAGTGATACATGTAAGAAAATGGGAAAGCTAAAGGTGAGAGGAGTTTGGATCGGAGAGATCATGTCAGCTGCATCCTGCAATATATATATATAATTACTCCTCAGCCAGTTAGTTTTACATGTGAAGGTTGGGAAGAAAAATTGCATGAATTGCTCTGAGAGGAACCTCGGATCCTCTCCTCTCATCATCTCACAGTTGCTGCCACCTCGTCAAGCAGTGTTCTCCATAGTTGAGCAATGCAAGTTGGTCTTTGGTTTTGTTATGTATATACGCAATGACATCTCTTTTTTCTTATTGTAATGTATTACTGTTGTAGTTAGGTGGGGTAGGGGATTTACTGGGTGATGCTAAGTAGTATTGGTTTCAATTTTGTTAACTTTGAGATGATTTTAGTTTTGGATAGGGAGAATGGGGATATATTGGGTACATTTGGTATAATGTGGTATAGAAGAGAGGGGGATTATTTACCTGGTTTTAGGGGTGATTAATGATTTAATGTATGTCGGTGGTTTGGTGCTTATATTGTTGAACCTTTTTCTATGTATTGGTTCTTCCGAGAAACTTTGGTCCATGCACAGAATATTGGTGCTTTGATTTATGCATGTATATATGTTTTGAGATAGTTGAGATTGGAAAACATAACATAAGCACCCGTATATTTCACACTGAAAAAACAAATGAGCATGGCCTAGGGAATGTAGCTAATCTCTTGCACACGATAGGAACTTAAGCAGGGTTTGGACTGATGCTGTCTTATGGTGAGAGGGGACATAACAACGGTTTCGATATTCTCACACCTTTACTTTTACCCTAAAAATCAGGAGAATTTTATCGGTAAAAGGTCCATTGTTTCTTAAAGATTTAAAACCTAGTAAGTTAAGTATATCCTAAGATAAGAGCCATCGGAAGATAATTTAATTAATGGGTAAGCATAGGATCTGGACTCAGGCGAGACGCAGGAGATACCCTTATATCTTAGGTCATGTACCGTCTGGTCTTATTATATTTGGTCAGAATCTTACTACACAAAATAAGAAATGAATTGAAGGGCGAGCTAGTGCGTGTTGCTGGAGATTTCTCTTTACTCAACTCAAACTAGATCAATGGGCTATTCAGGTAAACCTAATTAATATTTAACCAGATATATATGTGGTCTCACACACTACAATGACACTGTTATTAAAAGCTTAAAACAGATTCAATGTTGATGGATGGGTCTATTCTTTTTATAAGGAAAGTTATCCGGGAGAGATTATTTATATGTGTTACATGAGTTTTACTCTGCACAAAAAAAAAATTGACACCACTTTTAATTTAAAATATTAAATCATCTTAATTCAAGATATATCTTCATCTTCAAGCAACATTTAGACAGCATCTTAATCCAAGATATCCATCAAAAGTTACAAGTATTTCAGGTTTTCCTCTACAATTTTTTTGCTTTTATCAAAATCTATGATTATTCTATCAAATGTATGAACTGTACCGGCAAATGTACACTAAAAAAAGGTAACATAAAAAAGTTTAGGTCAAAACTCAATTTCTGCCTATTTTTAATGATTTTTATAAACTGGCCCAATAGTAAAAACAAAAAATATAATAAAGATTAAACCAACAAATAGGTTCATTGAAAACTTTTATGCATTGTCATGATAAAAATCTTTAAAAATAACAATTTCAATTTCAGCAAAATACAATGAGTTTTTTTTTTTTTTATAATTATTATCATATTTATAATTTCAATTTCTTATATTCATAAACAAATTACGAAATTTTACAACTAGAATCTCCGATAAATGTTTTTTTTATCATACTTTGATAATTATAATATATTCTAAGGATAATATAATCAAACCTTAAAATGATTTCCAATAAACATTCTTATGTGTATTTGCTATTAATTAACTTTAATTAAATAAAAATAATAATTTTAATTCATTTTTGACCGATTTATAATTATTTTAATTGTTTCAGTTTTAAACACCCTTCGAAAATTTTCATCCTTTTTTACAAAGATAATCATCATTTGCTTTTCTTATGATTAAACGATTTGGCCAATTGTTGCTAGCTAGGAGAATAATATTAATATATATATATATATATATATATATATATATATATATATTTATTTATTTATTTATTTATTTAAAGTGTTGCAATATTTTAACGAGTTATTCAAAATAAGTTGTTAACTCAAGTGAACAAGATTTGGAATCCAAACAATTCTAAACTTGAACTTTAGAAGGTTTTGGTTAAGAAAAATAATATTTTAACTTATTTTTTTTTATTTATTTTTAACCTATTATTTCAATCACTATTAGATATTTTTTTTTATTTTTTATAATACATGATGTGATAATCTAATGGTGATCAAAATAATGGATTAAAAGTGAATAAAAAAATGGATTAAAATATCCTTTTGTTAATGATACATATTTTTCTTATGTCTAAGTTAAGTCAGTTTGTTAGAAAGAAAAAACTGCACCCTTTCTGCCATCTAAAGTAAAGTACGGCCTATTTCTAACTTGTAACAATTTCTTTTTTTCAGAGTTCCTTTTTACTTTAATGGTATATATATGGTGGACTTGATATAGGTCAAATCATAGACATAATTTTAGACCAATATATTGATGATGTTCTTTTTTCTTTTTGATATATTCATGTTGTCCTTGGTCCTTTTCTTTTAACTCAGAATTAGTTTAGTAACATTTTTATGTTACAGTATGTCTTGTACTTTCTTTTTTAATGAAAATGTGCAAAAGAAGTTACAATTAGTTGAAACTACATCTGTATTACTGTTGTGGATAGCATTAATTAATGTTGTATCTTCTCGGTAAGTAATTTTTTTCTTGAAGCATAAATAAAATGAAAATAGTGAACAGGGGAATTCTATTTTCTAAATTTCCTTTTTTGTTAGAAGGATTTTTACCTTATTATAGTACTAACTTATAAATAAATTTATATTTTTTTTTTTAAAAAAAAAAAAAAAAAACTATAAATGTTAGTGAAATGATATAAAACTATAATACGAATCGTAGTCATTTTTTTTTTCTCTCAAAAAGTTAATAGAAATAATTCTCATTGATTTATGTAAAAGAGTTTGGATATGCTTATGTACAAAACCAAGTAGAATTTCCTTGACTGATATTAGAAATTAATAACAAGATAATTTGTTTTCATATATGGTATTAAATTCACACTTAAATTCTAGTCTAATCATCCATAAATTACCCCAACCTAACTCACAATAATTGAAATAAATGACCAATCTAATTAGATTAGGCAATTCTATACACGTTACAAAAATGTTATCGTGGTCCAACATATTCATTATTGAATGGAATTGGTTTAAGTAAATAAATGGCAACTCGTACCTCACATTTAATATTTAAATTAACCCAAACGTTGTTCATAACCTCACATTTAAATTAACCCACAAAAATGTTTATTCATGGCTAGCTACACAATTCACAGGTTAAAAGAGTTGATCACGATTAAACTTAATCAATTTTTGTCATTTAAAATAATTTGCTTATATGTGGAGTCCTTTGAGACATTACAATACCTATATAAGTAACTCTTAATGATATTATATTTGTATAACTCATATTAAAGTGAGTTACTCGAGCTTATTAGATACAACTTAAATTTTAAGTCAATTTAATTTTTTTTTTTATTTAATTTTTTTTTTTTTACAATTAAACTTAATTCATTACAGAATAACGAATTCTGTGAATTCCTTCACTTAATTACGTGAATTTGTTTTCAATTTATTTCACCTATTGTATAAACTAATTATTGAATTTGTTTTTTACAATAACTAACTACTTATTTAAATTTAAATAAAAGAGATTATAATAAATTTAGGGATCCATATAGAAAAATAATCTCTCTATCTCTCTCCATATATGTATATTCCAATGGCGTTTTCTTTTATCTTAATTCATTTTATTTATTATGTATTTCAATTTCAAGTAATATTAAGATGAAAAAGATTATTACTATTATTATTATTATTAATGTTTTAATTTTTTGGTTAACTAAAAGATAAATAAGTTTTCTTCGATTTGTCCAGAAACATTGATTTGTCGAGAAGCAGCCCCAAGCTCAGTATACAAAAGTCAAGTAATTAATATCTCTTACGGACTTTAAAGTGTGATTAATTTGAAAGGGCAATGCATTGATTTAGTTTATCGACAATTGTACAGCTATAATATAAGATTGTGTAAAAGAAGTACTCATTTGTGTTTGTGATTGTGTCAAACGCTTATCTTGATTAGCAGATTAGGAAGGATTAGGTGAGAATTATGTCATTAATTACTTGGTAATACTAGTAGTGGTCGTAACTTTGCAACCAAACACGCTGCAATAATTAGATCCTTCTCTTTTCCTGTGTATGGGCTTTTTAGGGTTTTAAGACTTATGGCCTAAACGGGCTTCAAGCCTTCAAGGCAGAAACGAACAAATCCGTTTCTCTTTCTCTGTCTAAGACAATTTGTACCCCGTCAAATGAATAGAGGATTTGCTTGATATACAAAAGAAAAATATTTTAACCATTAATCTCCTTAAATTCACCTTATTATTTAAAGTTAAATCAACAATTTGTTTATGTAAAATATTTAATATATATTTATATATACTCAAATAACTTGTTCAAGTGAAAAAAAAAACCGAATGCTAAATTTAGTTGCCACAGCCGTATGTAGTAATAATTTTAATATATATATATATATATATATATATATATATATATATATATATATATATTAATTATTGGGAATAGTTCATCTGTGAATAAAAAAATTGATCACGATATGCCTAAGAAGAAATATACTATATAAAGAAAAATCATTCTTCAAAAAAATTATTAAGAATAGTTCAAATATAAGTTAAATTTCAATTTGTAAACATTTTCCAATGATTTTCTTCACCGATCATAATTCGAAGAAAAAATTTATAATAATATTATATTGAATTAATTACATCTAACTTTCTCTCAAATATCTACTAAAAAAATCTAATAACTTAAATTTGGATTGAGTACATAAAAGTCATTCAATAAAGAAATTCAAAATAAACCTGGACGTATGATTTGATTAATCGGATAAATGAGTAATCTATAACTAAAAAGAAAATTTTATTTTGAATTATTATTTCATAATTTTAATTTTATTCTTTATAATATAATTATTTATTAAATTTTAAAAAATTAATTGTTACTTTTATATGTTTTTTATAAAATATCTTCTCTCTTCCTTTTCTTTCCATATTCATCAATAATTATCATTTTATTTTTCTTTTCATTCATTTCATTTTATTTTTAATATATAAGTTTGTTTTGTAAATTAAATAAATAACATTACAATATCATAACCTACTAATAAAAAAATTGTATACACACAGATAACGTTTATATTTACATTAGTATTAGATAAATAAAATTGATAATAATGATATGTTTATAGATATCTGATCTAATCTAATTTTAATATTAATAAATTTGTTTTAAATATTTCAAAATTTAATATCACTTTTAATAGAATTTTTTTAAAATTTAATAGTAGAATATATAAAATTATAGTTATTATAAAAATAATTATTAGAACCATACATGCATTTTTTTATCATCAAAAATTTGTGAACTAATGTTATCGACTAATTTAGAATCTAAGTAATCATTAATTATAATTTTTTATTCATAATATTAATTATTTTAGAAATAATTTTTTTGTAATTTATAAAGTAGTATCTAAATTAGTTTGTAATTATTTTTTTCCTAAAATTAGTTTTTATTTTAAGATTTTATTATAGTGTAATATTAATATCATATCGTACTAACAGTATTTTAAACTTTTTTCACTAAAAATTGAATCCGAAATAATTACGTTTTAAAAATTATTGAATTTCTTTTCTTTATATAAAAAACTTAAACAACACTTATGAATAAGTGATATCGTATTTATTTATAGACCCAAACCCCTGCGTTGACTTATTATAGACCCAAAACTTCTTTTTCGTTGTTTTCCCCCAACAAAATCTAACGTAATAATACAAGAGTAGTAGTTTATTGTGTTTTATTAGCATTGGAAAGCAGAGTCTAAAATAAAATAATAATATTTTGAAGAGCATAATCTTTGCCGTTTTCTTACATCCCACCAAATTCATTTTGTTTAAATATTATTTTAGACAAAGAGAGGGTCTCCACCAAAATCATCCTGGATGGCAGCCAAGTAAAAACACGACAAATGGTCACAAACCAGACACGAGCAGTTGTATGGCATGAGTGCACACATGTCGTCACCCACAACCTTTTTCTGTCAAACACAACAACAAAATATGCGTCTGATGTCAAGCCTTCAATTTCTTCCTCTGATAGCGTCAAACTCTCAAAACTTTACTCACACGGAACCCCCAAATAAAAAACTAAGGTTAGAGATATGTTCGCAAATGTTTTGGTGGAACCAAGTCAAAACTAGGTTGAAATGCGTGTTAGGGAATAATGTGCCTTCTTCTTCGGACTAAAGAAAAGAATCGAATAAATTCCATCACCACCACCACCACTAAACTTTTTCTTTTTTTTCTCTGCTTCCACTTTTTTAAGTCAATGCTTACTATTGTTAATTTGCAGTTGGTGGAGTGTGATCATGTACAGATAAACTAATTAAAATATATCATATATAAAAACCCGGTGCACAAAATGCTCATCAATAAAGTATTTAATATTCTTCGTTGAGTTATTGTTATTATTACTACTTGTGTATGGTATATGATATTAAAATTGGGTCTTTGTGGTCTCATGTTTATTCGCGCATTGTTGCTGCATATTTAGTTACATAGACATTACAATGAGTTTTACCCTGTGCTGACACTAGAATAGGTAATGTTTGCGGTAAAATTCTGCACCCATATAAATCAACTAACTAATTCTTTTTTTCATAAATGTTAATTAATCAATTGAGACTAAAGGGCTTCACAATTCGTGTGTAATTCATATTTGTCAATCTCAAGTTTATTACATAGTTATACTAACATGTTTTAAATATTACTAAATAAAAAAAATATATATATATATATATATATATATATATATATATTAAGTCTAATTCATATAAAAAATTAATTTATTTTTAACTCAAAATTTTGAAGTAATGAGTTTATGATTATTTTTTTTAAAATATGATATTTGACTTTATCATGTGAAACCTGGGACTTATTCTTCGCACAAAACAATTTGGTGAATCCCGAACTTTCTATCTCATGTTCACTTCTAAATTGCAAAAGCAGATTTTGTATTTGCCCGAGTTGCATAATGATGACAAATATCAATTTAACGTATATTGTTGTTATTATAACTTTATAGCAGAGATGTACATAAGATTTCACATTAAATAGACAGTTAAAATTGTTAGTGTCAGTTGGAATTTTATTTTAGATAAAAAGTATTTTGTTGGAGAAATGATGGGTTTGTCCTTACTAATTTTTAAGCATGAGCTATAAGTAAAAAAAAATGAGGTTAAAGTTAATCAAGTTGATTAAGATAACAATTATTTTAAAATATGAATAAATTTAGTTATGAAAACTTCGTTTAAAGATTTTTTTTGTTATCGATAATAGTTAGTTGTTAATTTTTGTTAGCGGAAGAGTTGAATCTATAACTTCTCTCATCCTCGTTTCTAAATCTTACCAACTTTATTTTTTAAAATTGTTAGCAGGGATCAAACCCACTATCTTTCCTTCCAAAAATATATTGAGAATAGAAAGACCTTTTAGAGGGGATTGACTGCCTCTATAACAGAGGCAACAACTTCATATTTGTAATAGAGGGAGCTGAATGTCAATAGTTTCATAGATGCTTTAAAGTCTTATGTGTAGTGTCATGGTGATATATTAAGACTACCTCTTTGTTTTGGGTAGGTTTTTGTTGATGGTTCTTTTTTGTTAAGCTATGCATCAACATTTAGAGGTTGTATTTTTTGTATAAGGGTTAGAGCTTCTTACAAAATTAATTTTGTTTTATGGTAAAATTCAAAAGTGATAAAAAGGTGAGGAAGGGTGAAAAAATGGCAATAAGAAGAAAGTGTTTGTCCTGTTAAAGGTTTCAAACCTCATTGAAGTGTACATTCCAGTACTATTTCTTTGTTCATTAGCCTCTATAAAATTAAAAGTGAATTTAATTTACAATAACTCTGATCATAAATTTGTAAATGTAATAATTGAAAACTGGGAATGAAAGATGTATAAAATGAGTTTTGTGGGGCACATAAAGTGAGATATATTTATTTAGTTTTGATGAAAAGAGAAACAGTGAAAATGAGGTTTTATAAGAGAGATTTGAAGGATTATCAGAGGTGTGGATGAAGAAGGGTAAGGAGTCCCATCAAAGGTAGGGTGGGATGTTGGTAATGATAGATTGTCTGGAAGAGCAAAGAGGAGAAGAAAGACACATAAAAATGATGAAGGATGAGATTGTGGTGCTAAAGCCAGACACTGGATTCTTCCTCCATGCATCTGTCACTAACACCTTTAACCAAACACTGCTACGCTACACCACCGTTTCTAGACCCACTCCACCTCTTTTTTATCTCACTTCCATTCTAACCCTTCACAAATACAAATATCTCACCTGCTTCTTCCTCTCTAAATTTTTCAACTATTAGGGATGTTCAAACTTTATGTTATATGACCTTTTTTAAAGTTTGTCATTTGGAATTATTTTAGGTGTTATTTTATTTATTTACTTCTAATAATGATATAAATATAATTTTAGTATAAGATAGTTTTTTCTTCTTCAGATATTTTGTTTGTAAGACATGTTAGAACTCGATTAATTTTTTAAGTTTTCGATTGCACAACGTTTTAATGTCTTTACTGTAGTCTTTCCTTTGCTGTCTTCTTCACCCAAATCATCATCTATGTCGTGCCGCCATTATCAGAAGATTAATTAACACTACATCAAAGTAGTACACATATGTCTCCGTTAAGCAATGTGATTCGCAGCTTGAAGTTATTACTAAAAAATGTTGAAGGTGATGAGATTGTCATGCACGAAGAACTCTGACCCCGTATGATGTAAAAAAACTCCGATCCAAGCGTTACACTTAGAGCTATCAAAATGGGTAATCCAATCCGATCCGACTCAACTCACTACGGATTGATCATTTAGTGAGTCAACCCAACCCGACTTATTTATTAGCGAGTCAAAAAAATTTCAATCCAACCCAGTCCACCGCGGGTTTGTGGATTAAACAGGTTGGCTCACGGGCTCAATTAAAAAAATACAATTTTTTTATTTTGTTTGAATCAAAACTAAATTATAATTCTAATTAAAATTTAAATAAACTTTAATACAATATAAATACATACCAAAATCACAAAAATACAAATTATCTATGTGTTGGCTAAAAACAAAACCTAACATGACCCAAATACAAAGCTCAACTTAACAAAAAATATTTTTGTGACCCTTTATTTGTGGGTTGGTGAGTCAACCCGGCTCATCACGTGTTCAACCCGGGTGAGCCGGGTCAAAAATCAACCCGTATTGAAATTTGTAAAAAAAATTCAACCCAACTTGGCCCAAATCCGTGGTGAGCCGGGTTAGCTCACGGGTTCCAACCCATTTTTATAGCTCTAGTCACACCCACTACAATACGAAGGCTATGTTGATTAGTCCATGTTCTTCTACATATTAAAAACGTTTCATACTAACATATAAGTTATTTACACTGTTTGACATGTTCTTCCTTTTACGCATGCTGAAAAACACGATTGGTACATTAAAAAAATTAAATAATTTTACGTAATTGAGTTAAAAAAATTATATCCATTGATTTTTAAAGTTCAGAAATCAAAATATATCAATATTTTGTACAATAACAAAATTCAATTTTATATAAAAAATTCATGACTTTTAAATATACTTAACATACACTGAGTTAATTATTTTAATTTGTAGGAATAAATTCCTAGTCTAAACACAAACTATTTCTTTAAAAAGGACATTGAGGTAATTAGGATTAAAGTTGTAATAACAAAAGTATCATGGTTACGCTATTCTTATCTAAACATGTTTCTTTCGTGATTGGAGCTGGACCATATATGATGAGGGTCAAATTTGTACTCTTGGACTTCTTTGGTAATTACTTGAATGCTTTTGGTTAAGTACAATGAACGTGATGGTTGTAAACATTCACGTACTCTGGTTATTAAAAACTTACGTAAGATAAACTATATTAGGATGACGGAAAAGTAAGTGTGAAATGTGTTCTGAATAGTTACTCAAAACGTCCCGTCATCTTAGCATAAAATGTGATTTAAATGTCGCTAGTTTCGCCTTTTTATCAAGAAAAAAAGTAAATTCCACCTTCTCTACTCATTTTTTTTCTTTGGTCGAGCACTAATAATATTGTGTTGATATTTTAAATATTTTTTTAAAATATTAAAATTGATAATAATCAGTGTATTATAGTAATACAGTAAAAAAAATAACACAATTAAATTTAATAAAGAATCTGAGTATTAACTTTGATCTCCAATTTATGGCTTTAGTTTCGTTATTTTCTAAAATACACGATACAATTTCAGAGAAAGATATTATAGCTGACATGTATTATGAAAATTCTAAAGGTACATATGGATATTATTATATCTTAAAATTTGTGTTTACGTGAACATGAAAATATGATGGACTTACACAAAAATAATATTTATAGATTTAAAACTTCTATGTTCCCCTTTCACAGTAACAACAGCAAAGAAAAACATATTTTTCTAATGCAAATCGGATTCATTATTAACTCATTCCAGATACTGAATTATTGGGTCACTAATCAAATCAATAATTGAATAGCGTGAAATGATAAATACAAAATAACACAAATAATTAAAAAAAAATGCATTAATACGTTTGCACATGTATACTACAATAAAATCCAATAATATTGCGATAAACTTGTACTCTTTTTATAGAGCTTTGGTTTTGAATCGAAGTTCACCAAATTTAATTTCATTTAAATACACGAGTACCTTGTAATCTTTATATTTAATAAACTATATAGTGTATTTTATCCAACCCTAAAAGAATAAAAAATAGTTCATGTTTAATTTTATTTATTTATTTCTTTTGAAATAAACTATCATCTAAAACTTATTTTCTTTCCTATTTATTGCTCGCTTATTTATTTATTTATTTTATATATTTTAAAATATTTAATTACCCAACTCAAATTAATTATTAGTAAAGTAGATTGATTTGGTTGTATATTTGAAAGTAGGCTGACCCCACTTAACATAATCTTTTTATCTTTGAGAACATATTGCACTTTGCTCTTTCCACATTCACTCCAAGTAATTTTAAATCTTAAATTTAAATCCTTGTATAATTATCCATAACAAGATACTTTGTGTTTGTATCAATACAAGAAACACAAATATTAGAGTAAATATTGTATCAACCATGACAATAACATTAGTTGCCTCAACACATATGTAATTCTATTTTTTGTTTGTTTAATATGTTAATTAAATTAGAGAATACCGTCAGTATAGCATTGACCATGATCCACACAAATAATGGTTTAACACTTAATTCGAGAAAAAAATACAGTAAAAGTTATCGCTTGCGTTGATTTATATTAAAAAAAAAAATCGGTAAGACAGACATTTTTAATGTTAGAGGAAAAACAAAAAGAAAGAAGTTAGTTTTGAACTGCCATTAACTATGGCTTGTGCTATTGTCATGTATGAAATTGATAAAAGTCTCCTTAATTTGTACACTTAGTAGAATATCATTGTTTCTTTTTCTTGATCTCCTATTAACATTCTTCATATGAAGTGTGTACTCATAAGCGATTCAGATTTTTTATAAGGCTAATGTTGTGAACTCAAACTCAACTTAATCGAAATCCAACAAAGACGAGACAAGATTGGGACAACAGAACTTATTTCCATGAAACATGACTTTCTACCTTGTCTTGAATGCACTCAAGCTTTTTTGACTAGAGATTTGGGGCTTGCACTTCGGAAGCATCTGATGTGAGTTTTCTCCCACAGTGGAAATATTTTCCTATCGAAACAGCAAATTTGTTAGATTGCAAGCCCTAATGAAATGCTAAAACAGGTTTTGGTGGTATTTTGGGATTTTACATAGTGATTGGTGATGCATCGTATGGTGTCAGAAGTTGCACATTCGTGTGACAAACGATGCGGCAGAGTGGGGAGTTATCTCGAGATGTTTCACTGCTTTTATATTCTCTGTGCTTGAAGATCTCCTTATGGCAGACCAAAGATATGCTTTAATCGAAAGCCACGACTCACACACCCCACCAACCCCGCCATTTCGTACACATTTTCGTCACTTCGTTCCTAGGCCACTTTTCCACAACACCAACACCAGTAATTAAGCTCCTCTACAATTGCTTTTGCTATTGCCAGCCTCAACATATCATCATTTCACGTGCAATTTCATCCCAATTACGTATCAATTTTCTTTTCATTTCCTTATGTTTAAAAACATGCACTTGTACGCATAATAATTAACAATTCACCAGATGCAAAATCATCTCAACCATTTGCATCTAACATATATAATTTTATTTCTGTAGTTTTGGTAAGCCTGCTCCTATTTATATTATGGAACAGTTAGAGGAACATGGAGCGTCGTTTAAACGATGTAGTATAGTTGGGCCAAAAGAAAAGGCGAAAATGAGAAAGAAAGAGCCATGTGGAGAGGGGGTTAGTTAATGATCGGATAATCAGGGAAACCCATGCAGGTCACATGCGCCTTTTGATTTTGCACTTGGCAACGTCGAAATACAAGGACAAGTAACAGTTTGCATGCATTATTAGCTAGGTGGAGTGAGTAAGATTGACTGACATTCCCTAATACATGGTACGAAAAAAAAATAGCTTTTTTAACACACGTATTAGATAATGTAACGTTATTTTCTACATTTCAAGGTATTAATGCTATACCAGAAAAAAGGACCAAATGAAAAAATTATGAACATTATCTTCTTTTCTTTTTTTTAATGATCAAACAGCGAATCTGATTCTAATAAGCCAGGACGAAGTTAAAGCGTAACAGCAAAGCGCACAAAGCATAGTTGCAAATAAAACAAACGGGACTCTTTAAAGCGAAAGAGAATTTGGATCTTCAGTCACCCACATGCTCAATATGGAACCGTTCCATCAACTTTTTCACCAAAGACATCATTCCCTTTGTGCATGTATTTAGCAAAGTTGCCTCGTTAATTTGGAATTTTACATTCCTTTTAGACTTTGGCTTAAACTAACAAATCACACTTTGCTTTGAGCAAGACAATAACTCAAAAAGGCAGAGGATAATCGAATGGTAACTGTGTGTAATTAGAAAAATATTATATGTGAAAGTTTCGAAACAACCTGACCCAACCCAGAAATTCTCTATTCAACTATCTATTACAAAGGAAGAAATAAAATGTTACGGTTGATCACCGTTTACAGCAACTACATCGACAGCACAAAATTCTCTGGAGTCCAATGTTTGCACAATCAACTAAGACCAATACACCTGCTATAAACCTATGCTACAAGATCATATACCTAAAAAAAGTCATCAAACAGATGAAGCTGATGAAAAGACAAATCAATTGCTCAGAACTGTGCCTTAGCTTTCAGGATTTTCAAGGTGAAACAGGCAAATGAAATCACGGTGGAGGGCCATACCCTGGAATATCAGGCCATTGATTTTGAACCAAGGACGACCCTGAAACAGTACCAGCAGCAGCACTAGTCCTCTCGGAGTTGCCTCCAATAGTGGTACTGATGGTGCTCCACAAAGAGGCATCAGAGGCTCTATTGCTGGCATTAGTATTGTTACTCATGAAACTCTGAGGCCAATCATGGTGAGAAACGTTACTGCTATTGGTATTAGCCATGCTTGATGATGATGGATTAACCAAACCTTGATCATAGAGAGACACCACCTCCCTCTGACCACTGCCCATTTGATACAATTGCGGCGGACGAATTGTCCCAATTGACCCAGTTGGCCGCTGAACGTTGAAAGCAGATAGAAGGCCCAAATTGGAAGAACGCAAGGCGTCACTATTCAGAGACTGATCAAAAGGGTGTGATGATGGATTGAGCGAATGAATAGCAGCCAGAGAAGACAAGTACCCACCACTTTGGTAGAAAGGTGAAGCCAAAACTGAAGAAGGGTCTTTAGCCCTCGGCACCGTTGTTAAAGGTGGTGGTTGGGTTTGAACCACCACGTCTTGCGATTGTTGTTGTTGCGGCAGCGACCGAGAAGAGGAATTCTCCGATGATGATGATGGATTGGAACTCTTGGCGCGCTTCCCCTTGCGGCAACCACCACCGACGGGAACGTTCCTTAAGGTTCCACCTTGAGTCCAGTAACGCCTGCATGTTTTGCAGAAGTAACGAGGCTGTGACAAGCTATAGTTGTTGTAATAGCAAAATTTGGTGTTGAGAGAGTCGCATCGAGGACACTTTTGGGGTTGTTGAGGGGCCTGAACCTGAGGCTGTGCATCCCCTTGTTGCATCTCCTTCATTCTTGAATCCTGAGGTAGTTTGTTCATGTCACCTCCTTCTCCACCTCCCTGCTCCATCTCTTGTATCTTTTTCTCGACCCTTTTGACTTTGGAGTATGTGTGTTTTTGAGATGTGTTGTTTTGTATTTATATTCTAGAAACTATAGTAGTGGTTGGTGGCGGCTTGGAGGAGCATGCAGTTAATATGGGGACGTACGATTGAAAAGTGTGTGTGAGGGGTTTCAGGGTTTCAGATTTGAGTGGTACGTGTCTGCAAAATGTATCTGAGAATCTAGAATGGCTAGAACTGTGGCAACTTACCTTGTGCATGAGTTCCCACCTACCCGCAATTAGACAAAAAAGAAGAACCGGGTATCTGAAATTTGCATAAAAAACTTAGAAGAATAGGTAATGAGTGTGTAAATGGTATTAATTGAATAGGATCGATTGTGAGAAATGTAACGATCTTGAAAGAGAAGAAATTTCCATGTTTTGAAGTGTTGAGAATAAGGAAAAAGAGTAGGAGAGGTGGAAAATTGGGAGATTGGTTTATTGATGTGCAACGTGTAGAAAGTCCAAAAAGGAAGGGTCTCAATCAGAAAGAGAAACGGAGTGGAGTGAGTTCCATTGAGAAGTGCAGTAAGAATTTTGAGGGCACTTAAAAGGAAAGAAGGGAAAGGGAAGAAAGAGAAAGATGAGAGAGAGAAAAAGAAATAATGGAGTAGGAGTACTTAAGAAGTGAAGAAATAAAGATGATAGGAGAAGTAGAATAGGGTAGAGTAAGGACCAAGAAGAAGGGTGAGGCGGCTGTAGAGGAAAGTAAAGAGCAAGACCAAGAAGAAGAAGAAAGAGAGTAATTGGAGTGAGTGAGTGGTGAATCAAATGGTGGCTTTCTATCTCACAACTGCTCAACTCTTTTTTCTCTTTTCTCACTCCCTCCATCTTTGATTTCGGTTCAAAACATTGCGGGTACGTAGAAATTAGATTTCTAATTAAATCACATTTGATAAAATTTAAAAAAAAAATTAAATATAAATATAAATAAATTTTAATTTTAATTTTAATTAACAAAAATTTTAATTTTAATTTTTTACAATTAACAAATACATATAAATATGGATGGATAATATAATACTAATACTCAACTCATTTATGAATGAATATTAAAATATCTAATATATCTCACTTATATAAATACATGCAGATAATATTTCGCAATATTACTATAAATAAATATTCGCACGTATCAACTATTTTCATAAATACTCACATATGAATATTTTTGTTATACTTATCTTTCTAAGATCTTTTTATTTTTTATTCTCCCATTATTTTTAAATTAAAAAATATATATGATAGATTCTAACATGAGACACTCATTCTTGATCCACTAACCTTTTTATTATTTTCTTTTATTTTTTAAATTAAAAATATTAAATTTTCTATATTAAATTTTTTTAAGATATAATTCTTATTTTTACTGAAAGTTCAAAAATGAAAAATATATTTAACCTTTATTTTATTTATTTCTTTAACATTTAGAAAAAAAGTTATCTTAAACATATCTCGAATATGTCTAGGGTTATCATGTTGCAACTTTTTTTAGTTTTTAAATATTTTAAATTTTAATATCTGATTATATGTTTTGGTTTAAATTTTTTAAAAGAAGTTAATTCTCTAATCAATTTATTTGGATAAGTGTTAATTATAAATAAAATTCATTTATATTTATATAAAATGAGACAATTATAGATGTGTTTGGTTCAGTGTTGGAGAATTAATTATATACAACCTTTGCATCAGGTTTGTAATGAGATGAGAAAAAATAAAGTGAGAGATATAGAGAAAGAAGTTGTAAGTGTCTCTGGTGAGAAGTAGGGATGGCAACGGGGCGGGGCGGGTAAGGGTATCATGATCCCATCCCCATCCCCATAATAAAAATTCATCCCCATCTCCATCCCCAAACCCAACGGGTATACAACTTTTGACCCATTCCCATCCCCACCGGGTAACGGGTATTTTCTTATACCCATACCCATACCCATTTTTTTATTGTTCCATATATCAATTAAATATTTTTTATAAAAAAAATTTAAAAATCACACCAACGGAATCAT
>Ga0214542_1004578_pt1 | contig 27297 bp, 9 predicted proteins | sample CNSS1metaG_FD_160096 | JGI IMG/M metagenome (GOLD analysis project Ga0214542, IMG submission 160096) | Root nodule microbial communities from cowpea collected in UCLA plant growth center, Los Angeles, California, USA - CNSS1 | ecosystem: Host-associated > Plants > Roots > Nodule | place: USA...
AAGTAGAGCAAACTGACCCAAGTGGTGAGAGTAGCGGGAGGCCCTAGTCTCTGGCAGGATAATGGCCTTAGACGCTTAAAGGCTAACCTTGTGCGTGGTAGGGTGAAACCCATTGGCAATGGCTCTGCAGAGCAGTAGAGGCCACCACAAGTGCAAGCGTCTAGTGAATCCGATCTTAGTATATGTATCCGGATAATTGAGTCATAGTGTCTCGCTTGTTTGCCATAACATGACTTTGTGTCTCTGTGTTGTATGCCTGGGAATGCTTATGTACTTGTTCTTCTATATCATGATAAGTTCCAAATTGCACTAGCTTACCCTTGCATTTTGTGTTTCTTTCTGTTATGTTTTCTCTTTTGTGATGATCACCTTCTGGTGGGAGCAGATGAGAGGGATGTTCGAGATGGATCCGGGGGACGTAGCGGTGCAGCCTAGTTTTCTTGTCTTGATGACCTTAGGGGCAGTTTCATGGCCATTGGGCCTTTTGTAATGGTTGTCCGGTGGCAACTCCTTTTGCTAAACTTAAACGGTTGAATTTTGTTAGTTTTCCCTTTGGTTGTGGCATGGTTGCATGCATAGTTTTTTTTTTTCCTTTTGAAGTACTTTTGGGATGACTGTAATAGTTACCTTTCGTACGTTTCATGTTTATTTGATTGGTTCTCGTTATCAAAATTTTGTGATGTTTTATTTGGTAGATTAATCTATTAAAAATGGGATGTCACGTTCTCCAATGTAATAATTAAGGGAGTGTAATTTATCAACAAAATACATACTTTCACAAAAAATTATTGTCGTCCAATCTATATCAAAATTTATTATCACTTTGATATTTTAATTTCTCATGATATTTTAATCTATTTTATTTAGATAATCAACAAAAACTAATATATTTTCTTTTATTAATGGGTTCACCTAGGAATGGTAATACAAGAGGAATTTATGTGTTACTAGCTCACAAATAAAATGCGAAATAGAATGAGTATTTAATTTGTTGGTCCACAAGTCAATGACGCAATGGAGCAACCTAACCCACAAAATAACATTTATCATACATTAATTTTTAAGTCAAGCAAAAATTCTTTTATTTTATTTTATTATTATTTTACTCTATGCTTGATTTCTTTAGTTATTTGTTTTGTCAACATTTAGAATTGATTAATTATTATAATTTTTTTACCTTAAACAATAATTTATTTTATGAGAATTTTAACTTTAACATATTTGTTTGATTTGGATTTTTATTATCAATTCACAATTAACTTTGTTTTAAAATATAATATAAAAATATATAAATACATATATTTTGTTTTAAAATATAATATAAAAATATATAAATACATATATTTATATTGTTTTTTAAAGAGAGGAGTCAGAACCCATGCCTATGCATTCTAGATCCGTTCATAATATGAATAAATTGGTAATTACGTAGCATTTTATTACCTATGATTATGTTGGACTAAAAGGGTAGTTACAAATTTTTCTAAAGTATATTGAAATTTAATATTTAAATAACAAGATGTTCAAAAGTAATTACAAATAAATAAATAAATATATATATATATATATATATATATATATATATATAAAAAGATGTATTTTGCAAATTAATTATTGAATAAGGATTTAGTTATATATCAGGTTTACCCTGCATTGACTTTTTTTATATTTAAGTTTGGAGTAAGTATATTTTAATAAATATTGACGGCTAGTTTGAATTTCTTTGATATTTAAAAATTACTTAGCGTGGTTTTTATAACTCGTTACGTACCCAAGTTAGTATAAATTAATTACTATCATTTTATTATTTGTTATCAGTTCGTTTATTTGTAACATAATTTATTACTGTAAATTTGGATGACCTCCTACAAGTTTAGTCGGTTATTGAAGGTGAGTTTAATTCCGTTTAAGGATAAAAACTAAATTGTAAGAATTTCCAACAATATTGAAAAAAGATAATTTTTTTATATTAAAAAATAATTAAATCAAATTTTAATATTTAATAAAAATTCCTATAATGAAACAATAATTTAAAATTATAAAGAATTAAATTGTTACACTTAAAATCATTTTAACGTGTTCACTTGTGAAAATTGATTTGGAAGAGAAAAATGATAAATTCAAATGGATTAGATGGTAAAATTTATGTTAGAAGTAAAGTTTCTTAATGATTTGATTAATAATAGATTAAAAATTAAATTTAATTAAAAATAAAATTATCAAATTGTCCAAAATAATCTAAAATTATATTTAGAGAAGTTAAATTTATTTTATAAACAATATTTAATGACTAAATTAGAAAAAAAAATATTTTAATAAAATAAAATATATTTACATATTGAAACTTTTGTTGGTAAACAATTTAGAAATTTTTTATATAAATTATTATTATAAGCATACTTTTAAAAAAATATCTTTATGTTATTGTCATAATTGTGCAATATTTTAGTGATGATTTGTGACATTAAATTACATAAATAAAGAAAATATTAACACGAATAAACTTGAATTAAAAAAAAACAATAGATGACATTACGATTATTTCATACAAATCCTTACGAGAATAATTGAATCCCTCAATTTTTTTTTCCTCTCTCAGATCTTAACAAATTAACACCTGGATCACCTTTAAATTATTTCTCTCTCGCTCTTCTGAATAATAAATACTCTAAAATTAACTCAATGAGGACCATAGACCTTTTCATGCTCTCTCGTTTCAGGGGAAAAAATCTTTTAGGTGTGATTTACCATAATTTTTTGAACTCTTCCTCGATGTTCTTGTTCTTTATCTATCTGACTTCTGCGTGTAATTTAAAAAAACAGAAAGACATTGTCATTAATAGGAGATTAACTAATGTGTTGGGAGAAAAAAAAAAGTTATTGGGAGGTTGGGAAGTGATAAGGGCATTGATTGAGCAATAATGAGTGGGAGCAGTAAATTTTGATTGTTAAGTTCCCTCTTCGATGTGGCAGTAGGATGCAGCCGAACGCGCCTCTATTCTTGCAATTTTAATTAATGCCAAATCTAACAACACCACATTCTCACCTCCACCAACTTCATTGCAATCAAATTTCAACTATTCTAACTTTTCTTAAACCTCTGCATATTGTTTCTACAGATAGCATACTATGTACATTATTTACACTCCTAATTGATTTTAAATACTACATTAAATGTATTTGTCAATTTTAAATTTACATCACACAATACAAATTTCAAACTTATAATAAATCATTTTCAATAAACCAATATAAATTTAAAAAATTTAATTCCAAAAAGAAATAACATAAAATTTTTAATATCCTAACCACAATTTCTCTTACATCTATCTATTTTATACTTTTTTTTTTCTTGAACTTCTCCCACCACAGTTTTTTAAAAGGTATATAAAATATCAAACAAAATCTATAAAACCAGCTCATCCATCATCTTTATAAAAAAAATAAAAAAAATCATGAAAACCTGCTAGAATTCGGTTTTCAGATTACCGAATTTTGGTAGGAAAAGTTTAATCACAACACACAATCATAGTACAAATTCGATTGCGGGAGAACCAATTTCTTTGAGTAACAATATTTAAGTGTAGTTGGATAAGTAAACTTTGAGAGAGTCCACTGAGGAAATAAAAGCAAAAAGTGATCTTATATGGGAAAAAATTAGAAATATTATTAGTCTAACCAACTTCAAAATTCAAAATATTATCGCTTTAAGCAACTTCATTAGTATAGGATGAGGGGCTTCATATATATAAAAGTTTTATGTCTGTTGTATCTCCAAAAACTTTTATATCTATACAAAGGTTTTAACTCTCCTAAAAGATTTATTGAATATCTACCAATATTTGGACGTAACTAGTTAATAATAGTATATATTTCATGCAAAAATATTATTAATCGATGAAACATCTTTAAAATTATATATATTAATTTACGAGTTTACATTGATATAAAATAAATATTTTGAAAGTTATTTTGGGTTTCTCGTGGAAATTTATTAATATATAAAGAATTCAAACCTTTTTATGTCTTGCTTTGCTCAAACAATTAAATTCTTATTCAAGAAAAAATAATATTGCAATCGAGTCTTGTCTTTACCAAATTTCAGCTTAAATTAATGGTTTTTCTTGTTTAATCGAGATAATTTTCCCTCAAACTAAAATAATTAAAAAAATCTTCTTGTTTTATGTATTTTATTTGATTATTTTATTTTAAATAATTTAAATGTGAATGTTCTTAAACGAGATAAGCGATGAATATAATGTGTAGGTGTGTAATATTATGATTTTTATATAACATATATCGTGTGTTGAGAATATAGTTATCTTCAAGAAAAGATGTGGAGATATTTAAAATTAAAGACTAATTTAAAATTAATAATAATAAGTTACTAAAATATCGTAGTTAATGTTGTATTCGAGTTTAAATCAAAATGAATCCTAACTTTTAATTCATAATAAATACTATTTAAGATATCAATAACTTAATTTATGAAGTGATGTCTAATTTAGTAAATACAGTGATTAATTATTTTGATATCTAAAATTAGTTTTTATTTGATTTTTGTTTGAAATATATTTAAACAATTTTTATGATCATATATTTCAGTTTTAAATTATTTTAGTTTATGTAAAATCATTTGTTTTTTCTTTGTATCCTTTTAAATTAGAGTCAATTTTCATTAATTTTTCAACTTTCATTCGTTTTTTATCACTGCTTCTCCGTTTTTATTTCTTAGTCATAACTTTATTTACTTTTTAATGTTAAATTCAAATATTTTAAATAGCATTTCAAGTTCAAATAAAAGGATTATGATTATATATATATATATATATATATATATATATATATATGTGTGTGTTAGGAACCCAAGTGTGAGTCTAAGTCCCACAATGACCAGAATTGAGAAAATAGAGTACTATATAATAATAAAGACCCATCAACCCATTGTCTTAAGGTTTTTGTTGAGAGTGATGTCAATGTCTTATGTGGTTGGGCTCAGGTCTCATTGTTATTTGTTCTCCCTGTGAAACCTCCTATGTATAAACCTAACAATATATTAGAGCTGTCAAAATCGATAATCCAACCTAATTTGACTTAATTAAACAAAAATATATATTTTTTAAGTCAAAAATAAATTATAATTTTAATTAAAATCTAAATAAATTTCAATACAATTCAAATACAAACCAAAATCACAAAAAATATAAATTATCTATATGTTGGCTAAAACAAACCTATCCAGACCCAAATGCAAAACTCAACTTAACAATAAATATTTGTGTAACCCTCTATTTGCGGGTTGGTAAGTCAACCAGACTCATCACGGATTCAATCCGGGTGAGCCAAGTTCTATGTGAACCGAGTTAAAAATCAACTTGTATTGAAATTCATAAAAAATTTTCAACGCAACCCGGCCAGACTTGTGGTGGACCGGGTTGACTCGCGAATTTCAATAAATTTTGACAACTCTAATATATATATATATATATATATATATATATATATATATATTTGTAATAAATAAGTTATCATTTTTTTAGTAGAATTTAATGTAAATCAAGTGGCAAAATTAATTTAAAATTAATTTAAATTTGACGCCAAGTTATGAAATTATTAGGTAGATCAAGGAAGGAAGTAACATTCATTTACTACCATGTTTGGAATTCCAATATTTACTAAGAAAAACCACAAATTCGAAGTGAGGTTTGTTTTTATTTCTTAACTGAAACCAGCATGACAAAGGTTTCACTTTAGCGTGGTATTCTTGCTTTTTCATGGTAGGTAAGGAAGTCACATTTTGCCTTCATTGGTGCATCACGGGTACCAAATGGACTTAAAGCGCCACACAATAAATTTGATTAATTTTAACCTAAACACAACTATTAATCCCTATAATAAAAGTTTTTCCAACCAGTTTTAAAAAAATAGTAAATATTTTGTAATATAATTTTAAATAAGTTATCTGTTTATTTTTTGTCAGTTTTTCTCTTCAACCAAATTGTAATATATAATGAAAATAAAAATAGCATATAATTACAAAAATATTATGTTATCTAGAATTTTTTAAAATCGTCTATTAAAATAATTTTTTTAATCAATAATTATTATAGAACGAAAAAAAGTTTTTTTTTAAATATGTTTAGTTAGATAGCATGATTTTTTATACTCTTAATTTAATTAATATACGCAGAAAAAATATTTTAAAACAATTAGAGAGGACCGATTTCCTTAATTTGTAAAAAAAGTGCCAACAATACATGCGCAAGGCGCTCTTCACATTTTTATATATGATAAAAAAATATTATTTATTATTTATAATTTTATTGTAAATAAATTTAGTTATTTTTTATTTTTTATTCTATAATTAAAAAATGTTAAGTTTAAAAAAGCAATCAAATAAAAAAGTCAAATTTTAAAAAGTAATTATTTAAAAAGTAAAAAAAAAATAATTATTTTAAATTAAAATAATATTTATTTAAAGAGTAAAATAAAAAATAATTGTGAAAAAAATATACAAATTTATATAATTCTCGGTCTAGGATTAAACTAAGAATATGAAAAAAAATTAATATAAAAATTGAAATCCTATTTTTAGATGAAATTTAAAATTGTTAAGAAATTAAATTAAACTGATGAAATTTATGAATTTTTATTTCTTTTAAAATTCTCCATACACACAAATATATTACTATCTTCATATATAGTATAATATCATACGTATTGAATCAAATATTCTTCTTTTTATCTTTCTAATTCATATTTTCATAATCTTTAATTTCGTATTGAATTCAATGTTTCATATTTTAAAAGTAATAATATTTAAAAACAATAATATATCACAATATAGAATATTTGTTATAATTCATATGCTAAAAACATATTTATTTATTTATTACATGTTTTAAAAATAATATAATTCATATGTTTGGAAAGCAATCATTTAAACCAATAGTATAAAAATTTCCAATTTTTCATTTCTCCATTCTTTTATCCAGTATTTTTCTTGGTTTCATCCCTCTTATTCCTATCTATTTTACAACCTTACAAATTGAACATTAGAATAAGATAGATGTGAAAACAACTCATTTATCATTCAATCAAACAAAAATAGTAGTATTATATTTGATAAAGGTGATACACCTTAACTTAATAATGTATTTGGTAAAGGTAATACGCCTTGAATTAGCAACAAATAACTCTCACTTTACACGTATTTTTATTTTAAAGAGCATAATTCGTTTTCATGAATGGTAGGTATGGTATGAGAACGAGAGTATGAATATGAATTATGTGAATTTATGTCTCACACGGGCCATCACATCATCGCATATCTGTCATCCGCATCATCATCTGCTACTTGATTACCATCTATGCATTATGCATGTTCAATTTTCAAGTGCTCCTTTCATTATTCTCATTATTCAATCTGGCGGCACAATTCCCGAGGCGACCCTAAGTACAAGAGGTAAAATAATAATAATAATAATAATAATAATTAATAAGAAATATTTAAAAGAAAAAGAGAGAAATTAAACGAGGCAACTCACGACGGAAGGGGCGAACATGGATCATGGAGCTGCTTCCTGTTATTCTCTCTCTAGAAAACGCAAAAGCGAATAACTGAAACCCTAGCCTCTGTTTTTGTGTTATTACTTCTATTTCACGCATCGAATTCAATTCTTTGAGATATGAATCTGTGAAATCAATGTGCCTCTATCGGAATCACAGAGCGAGTAACGGTTCCGTCGGCGTTTACCGGTAACCGCTATCATCGATGAAGTCATCGCGTTGGTGGCAGAGGACTCTGATCCTCGCTCTTCTCTCTGTCTCCGTTGTTGCTCCGGTCTTCTTGGTCTATCACCGTCTCAATCTCACTCCCTACGGTAAAATAAGAAAAAAAAACCTTAATCCCCTCTCATTGGATTTCTACGTTCCGCGTGCTCTCTTTCCGTTTCAGTTGACCTTTTTTTCGTTCCTGTTGAATTCCGTTGCAGCACGACGAGAGTTTCAAGAAGATATATCCAGTGTTGTAAGCATATTGCTTCTCAAGCTTGGTCACTTTATTTTGTTAATTTATTTGAATTTGAATTGCTTCGATAGCGTAAACTGTGTGTTGGTCGAAGAGAATACCTCCTAGATGGAATGTTTTGAAATACTTCTTTCTTTCTGTTTTTGTTCACAGTGAATTTTTATTTATCGGTGAGTTGAAAAGTTTGCCGGCCGATAGCTAACTGGAACTTCTTGGTTTTCAGTAATATTACTTATAGTTAAACCGAATCTTAATAGTTAATTATTATAACCGGAAGTGTTTTACTTTTTTAATGCGTCATCAGCTCCAATTGAAATTCTACAGCTTCCGATGCTCTACTGTGGAATGGGGATTGATTATTATTTTTTGTTTCTTGCAGACATTTAGGACAGATCCTTTACCGCTAAATGCTATTGAACAGGTAGTGGAAAATTTTATCAGAAATTTTGCCATCGTATTTAAGTTTAACTTTCTTCTGGTTTTCCCCATGAATTTGAGAATTGTTTTTTCGTTTGTTATTTTTGGCCCTTTTTTGTGCAATGCAGGAAGGCGCTGAAGAATTGGAAGAGCCAAAAGAAGTTGTTTATAAAGAAAAAGATTTTGGTTCAAGAAATAGTTCCATTCAACAAAAGATTAATGATTGTGAGAAATCTAAAATCCATGGGTGTAGAAATAGCATTTTGGAAAGAAATGGTTGGTGTTTGATGGTGCACTTTTGAAAATTTGTGGTTTGCATAATGGCCCTCCAATCTGAAAATTTTGCCTTTTTCAAGTTTCAGAATTTAACCAGGACACAAGGCAAGACCAGAAAGCTCAGCAGAAAGAATTATTCTCCATCATTGGGGATGAGGTTTGTGCTAATCTTTTGAATTACTGACATTTCAATTTGAAGGCGGCGAGACTGCTGCTTTTAAATTATTGGGTTTTTCTTATCCAAAAAAAGTTATTTAAAGATTCTTCCGTTGTCTTCCTGAGAGAAGTTGCAGTTCTCTCAAATTTCAGAAGATACAAAAATTCTTTTCATAATCTACATTTCTGTTAAGATCTTCATTTTTTAAGGGTCATCTTCCCATGTTATGTACACAGCCGCAAATTTGGGATGAATGCATGATTTGATTTTTGTTTTAAAAATAGCTGTAAATGCATGCGCATGACAGTTAAGTGAACCGAATTGATGTAAAATAAAAAGAAATTATCTGATATATCACTTGTGTGGTTGAGGTTTTATTTTCAGGTTGCAACTTCTTTGACCCTAATGTAAATGATGTTCATGATAAGAAATTGGATTTTTTCTTGCCCATAGTGCACTTATTACGCATTTTCTTTCACTATTCTAAATGAGGATTTGAATTTGGCTTTATTTGCAGAACATACTTAATACAACAGTCACACATAATCAGAGCATGCACGCTCATTCTCAAAAAACGACAGATGATAATGTTGAAGTGACAGATAAGAAATCTATGCCTAGAGCAACCCAAAATCATAATCATCAGAGTTCACGTCCTCAGCCTCGGAGAGTGTTAAATCATAAGGTTTTAGAAATTAAGGATCAAATTATTAGAGCCAGAGCATACTTGGGTTTTGCTTCACCAGGCAGCACCTCACGCTTGATGAAGGAGTTGAAGCTGAGAATTAAAGAGATGGAGCGTGCACTTGGAACGGCTACTAAGGATTCAGATCTGTCAAGGAGGTAAAATTTTCTTGTGACCCTACAACTTGAATTTAGTTTGACAGTTATTTATTTCCTGTACTTGCTAAAATGTACAAGTTTCAAGAGAAAACTAATGCTTTGGTCCTTGAAAATACATTATTTTCTATTACTTCGCACAACTAGTTTTATCAATTGATTCCTTGTATGTTTCAATTTGCTTGCTTTTGGTCCTTTCAGTCTGGTTTGATTGAAGCAGATCAAATATACGAGGTTTTAGCAGAGAAAATTAGAAGTGGATGGATTACATTAAGAAACGTGTTTTCAGAGACCAAAAACATAATATTTTTTTGTACCAAGACCAAACTAAATCTTTGAAAATCTGGCAACTGCTTGTTTACCAATATAAAAGTAGTGACGGAGAACATTCACGCTTATCATTTTTATGTGATATGAACTGTTTAAAGAAAATGAGATGTTTTTTAATCTGAAAACAAGTGAAGTTCACAGTGCTTTGCAGAAAATGAGACACATGGAGGCTTCACTGTCTAAAGCAGACCGTGCTTTCCCAGACTGCGCTGCTATGGCAACTAAGCTCCGTGCAATGAATCTCAATGCTGAAGGGGAAATTCGTCATCAGAAACGTGAAACAACATATCTTGTTCATCTTGCTGCGAGGACTACCCCGAGAGGTCTTCACTGTCTTTCTATGCAGCTAACTGCTGATTACTTTGCCTTGAGACCTGAGGACCGGAAGCTTCCAAATGAAAATAAGATTAATGATCCAAAACTTCATCATTATGTTGTCTTCTCTGACAATGTTCTGGCGTGTGCAGTTGTTGTTAACTCTACTATCTCTAATGCCAAGGTAAATGCATTTCATAAATAGATTAGCTTTTATTTTTTGCCTTTTATTCTGGGGGGTTGTTAGCTTTTTTTTTTCTTTTGCTTTTGGATAATGTTCAACCCCAATGCAATGCTGAGAAAAAACACTGATACTAGCAAATTCAATATTAACAAGATTGGCTATAATTTACTTTCAAGTTAGTAGTCCCTTGGTGGATACTTTTTCAATAGTTGATACCCCTTGTCTCTCCCCCTTATCAGCCAATTGCAGCACATATTCAGTATACGATAATTGTTTATACTCAAGATTTTTCTTCAACTAATATGTAGTAAAAACCATTGGGGTGGGTGGCCATATGATAGGCAGTATGGAATGCATGATTCTGGCACCAATTTGATCTCATTCCTATCTTTCCTTGAACCCACCCCACTTATAATTGGCATAAGATTTTTGAAATATTTCTGACTACACTGAAAGAGTTATCTTAGTTGCACTGCTGCTTAAGGCGTTGCAGAACATGCTGAAGAATTAAGAAGTCAAAGCAGTAAAATAAAAACAAAAGACTCAAGAGGACTTGTGATTTTTCATTATAGAATAACACTAATAAGTCAATCATCCTATAAAATACTTGCCTCTACATCATTAACTAATGAATAAACTTTGATTTTCTAGTTTGCAGGAGTTATTTCTACTTTATTAGTTTCTCAGCACTTTATAGAAGTGTCTAACTTGTAGCTAATACGAGAGATGCAGTAAGAAGAATGACATTATGAGATCTCTTAGGAAGTAACTCATTCCCATGAGAATGCAGTCTTGTGTACCCACATCAAACCCTATCACTTAATGTTGAGTTGTTGAAGGCTGTTTTATATATATATATATATATATATATATATATATATTTGTGAGAAGTACTGACAGTATACTATTTTTAAACATACTTTATTATTGATTGAATTTTATTTGAAATAAAATAAATAAAAAATAGTGGGTCCTAACATTATTTAGGGAACCTCACTGTTGATTTTGTAGTTTCCAATAAATTTTAGTCAACAGTAGAAAGTGTTAAAACAAGTGTATTTTAGTGTGTTGTTAGTATTCATCTCTATTTATTTACAACACTATGAAAAGGACATAAATTGACCCATGTAGTAGATTTCACGTAATGAGGCAACCCTTGATTGTAATGTTATATTGGTTTATTGAGTTTGTGCAAAAATTCTTATTATTGAATATGCTGCCTGTCTTAAGTCTGTGCATGTAGTGACAACAAGAAAGTGTGACAATGACTTTTAAATTGCAGAAACAGGGGAAACTTGTTTTCCACGTAGTGACCAATTCACTAAACTTTCCTGCAATCTGGATGTGGTTTTTATTAAACCCTCCTGGCAAAGCCACAGTCCACATACAAAGCATAGAGAATTTTGAATGGTTGCTCAAGTACAATGCATTGAAAGAACAAAGTTCCAGTGATCCAAGATTTACTTCTGAGTTGAACTACCTGCGTTTCTACCTTCCAGATATCTTCCCTACTTTAAATAAGGTTGTACTTTTTGATCATGATGTGGTTGTGCAACAAGATCTCAGTAGGCTATGGAATGTTATTACGAAAGGGAAAGTAAATGCAGCAGTCGGCACTTGTCAGGAAGGGGAAACTTCATTTCATAGGATGGACATGTTCATAAACTTCTCAGATCCATTCATTGCAAATAGGTTTGATGTCAATGCTTGCACGTGGGCATTTGGGATGAACTTGTTTGATTTACAACAGTGGAGAAGACAAAATTTAACTGCTCTCTATCACAGTTATTTGCAAATGGTATGATTTAAGAAATGTTATTTTTTGTGTACACCTATTTTTTTCTCTGTTCAGAGAGACTGCATGTTGTTTTCCTCTCACACAGAAAATTTTCCTACATTTAAATTTCTTCAAATCTTGAGCTTGGCTTCTAGCGTTGATAACACAAACGACCCTTGAAATTGTATTTGCGTTAATCGTGGAATCCAGATGTTATTCAAAGAAACATTTTACCTTTTCTAATTTCAGTTGTTGAATCTAATGAGGATATGCGTCGAATGTCTTGTTTATTTTGCAGTTATATGGAAGACAGTTTCTTTCTATTAAAGTCTGATGCAACGAGAATTTGATGTGTTTCTCTATGCTGTTATTTCAGGGTTTCAAGAGGCCATTGTTGAAAACTGGAAGTCTGCCTTTAGGGTGGCTAACCTTCTATAACAAGACAATGATTTTGGATAGACGGTGGCAGGTTCTTGGCCTTGGTTATGACTCAGATGTTGATAAAAACCAGATTGAGCGGGCTGCGGTTATACATTTCGATGGAATTAGGAAACCGTGGTTAGACATTGCAGTGGGAAGATATAAAAGTTACTGGACCAAATTTGTGGAGTTTGGCCACCCTATCTTGCAACGTTGCAATCTCCAGGCGTAGCCCAAAATTTAAATATCACCTTTCGTACATGGCAGGTTTTATTTGAGTAATTTCCTGGCATATTAATTGCCTGCTTCTATCGATTCTTTATTGTTCTTGGCGATTCTTCTTGTAAAGCCTTTAATAGATGCATAAAATTTACGTCATATATATTTTTTAGAAGCTTAGCTAATTTGTAGGGACATTGAGATGAAATAAGATTCACGTAGGCATTTTAGCTGCTTGGAGGTCCTGTTGCTGGTTGTGTACATAATAATTCGTTCTCGTGCTACCAGTGTTTACCACCATTTTAATCCAATTACGCGCGGAGTTAAGTTTTTCTTTCAGGAACTAATTTATACACAATTGTGGCTGCCATTTGAGTTGTAAAGTGTTAGTATATCTCATTATTTATGTTACATGAAGCAACGGAATTCAAGTATTATGCGTGTAATTTGCTTCTTCTGACTGTGCCACGAAAGTAATGTCTTTATTATCCGTGAAGGATGTGATGTGTGGGGTCCAAATTATATTCTGCTTCTCCGCTTCTTCTTTTAATTGTCAGAAAGAAAGGGAGTATTATCTGGTCGTGATTCTTTGGACAAATACGTTTTATTACAGATTTATTAACTAAGTATTTATGTGTAAGCTGCTTTTAGAATTTAAATAAAATATATGTAAAATGTTTTTGCGTCATTTGAAGTTGTTTTCACCAGTTGTCTTAGATATTTTTAAAAAATAAGCTGAAAATAGGTTATAAATATTTTCGGAGTTTTTTTAATTGTCATAAGATAAATTCAAATATCTTCTGATTAGTACGTCTTTGTTTATTACGGTTATAAAGCATCCAAAGAAGCTTCAATCGGGTGTAAAAAATATGGGACCCTGAAGAGATTATGTGACGCGTGGAGAAAAATTATTGGGTTTTTGCAGATATGGATATCAAACGACGGGTTTTCAACCTATCCACGGTGTGTGGTGTATGGGCGGGCCGATACAGCACTTCCAATAATAATATTGACAATTTTGAAATATTTTCTATTGTGTATGAAATAAACTGCAACCGTTACAGAAGCGTAGACGTACTGTGATTCATCACTGAAGAAAAATGGCATCCATCATCGCCGGCACCCCTACAACATCGATCTCTCGCGCAGGTCTTCTACTCAAGCGACCTCTTGGGGTCTCATCCTCCACCGTTCTTGGTGAGTTTTTCCCTCAAGGAAGATGATAATATATTTGATTTCTCTCAGAATAAACCTGCAATCAATTGATCTGTTTCTATTTCTCATTTCATTGTACTCAACGTTGTGAAACACAGGAAGTAGCAATTTCAGAGTGCTCATATTATACGTTTAGACTGATAATTAGGTTTTAGATTATGCTATGCTTATGAAAGAACCAACAACATTTTTCCCTTACAATAACTAACATAACATCATTGATATATGGCAAACATAACTGTATAGGATTGCCAGCAATGAGTAGGGCAGGGAAAGTGAGGTGCTCGATGGAGGAAAAACCTTCCGTGCAGGAAAGCAGTTCAAAGGTGGGAATGGGAGCATCCATGCTAGCGGCGGCTGCATTCGCCGCAACCATGTCAAGCCCAGCCATGGCTTTGGTGGATGAGAGACTGAGCACCGAAGGGACTGGACTTCCCTTTGGGCTCAGCAACAACCTTCTTGGTTGGATCCTGTTGGGTGTCTTTGCTCTTATATGGGCTCTCTTCTTTGTCTACACTTCCACTCTTGAAGAGGATGAAGAGTCTGGAATGTCCCTCTAAACACCAACTCATTATGATGCATCGTATAAATTCCAAACACTCATCTCTTCCTCTGTAATATTAAAAATCTATTTGTGTATCCATCTTCAATCTTCCCAAGTTATTGATTTCTTCTTATGCACACCTTTCGCCTCGCTTATTCCATACATTCCTTATAACATGATGTTCAATTCTAGCTATAAAATTAAGTGGAAGTGGAAAACTATACAGTACAAGTACATGTGAAAGAAATACGTGCTTTTTCCATTATCTTCCTTACATGATTACGTGGATCATTTATATGCATTTACCCAGTAAACATCTAATTAGTCGTGACAATGAAGATAAGTGTTTTTGTCATAAGTGTACAGATAAAATAAAAAATATAAAAATGTGATTGGGTCTAGAACTTAGTATTCAGCTTATAGTTATAATTGTATTGAATGTGCAATTCATTGTCTCGTTTTGAGTGTCATTTACTATATCAGATTTTCATGTACAGGTGTTAAAGTGAGTTAACCTGACTCATAGAGTTAGTTCACCACGAACCGGATTAAAATTGAGTTAACTCAATTCGGCTCATTTTATGGTGATTCAGAAATTTTGTAATCCGGCTCAACTTACCATGGGTTGGTGGGTTAAGTGGGTCAGCTCACCAAGTCACATAAAAAAATTATTTATATATTTATTTTTAAGTATTCAAATATTTAAATAATTTTTTAAGCAACCCATGAGATGACAATCACAGTAGAATCAAGAACCAATATTTTCACCACCAATATATGATGAATTGTTTCCAAGAAAGTGTCCATATAATCCAAGAAAACATGGCTAATATTACACATTTTTTGTCATGCTATTCAACAAGATATAAATAAAAGAACTACACATATTTTTCCTGCTAATTTAGAGAAAATTGTTTATAAGACGGTTGTTTGAGTAATTTACTATAAATATTAGAGTTAAAAATTAAAGTATCAACGTATATAACTTGACAATCAAATTAATTAAACATTCAAACTATTCAAATATTATTGAGCAACATTCTAACATTTTAAAATATGAAATTGTGAGCATATATAATTAGTAATAGTAAATAATTATTAAAAAAATTAAAAAAAAAATGTTAGTGGGTTAAGTGGGTCAACCCACCCTCAGCCCAGTTCAAACCCGTTTAACCCATGAGTTAAGTGAGCCGGGTTGAATTCAACCAATTTTTAAAAAAATTGAATTTTTTCTCAACCCAACCCGGCTCGAACCCGTGATGAGTCAGGTTGACTCACGAATTGAAACTCATTTTGACATCTCTATTTTCATGTATCGGGTATCATGAGTCATTGGGTATACCATCTGAAGTGTTCATGTAAAATAAGTTTTCTAGATTTAATTGTTCTCAAAATCAGTTCATGATGTAAAAGACTTTTAGAGTTCAATATTCTTTTGGGCTTTGAAGCATGATGTGAGTGTGTCGATGTCATAAGGGGTGTTTCGTTATACTCCTAAATTTTCTTAATTAACCTCTCTTCATTCCGCCAAAGATATTCCAAAATGTAAAGTTAGCGTTTAAAGGATGCTGCTTTGACGCCTAGGCATATTATTCGAGGTGTCCTGCAATACTGACAACTCACAAGGTGGAGCGTTCTGGAATTTAATTAAAGTAAGATCATCAAAGTAACGTTAATTTTTTTTTTAAAAAAAAAAAAAAAATTAAACGAATGGTTGGAAAATTAATTGTTACCAGCATCTGAGAAGGGGATCATAGCAAATTGAAAATCATGTTTGAAGTTGTAACAAATTGTAAATTTGACATGTTTTTTTTGGTATTTTATATTTTGATATTGACACTATTATGTTAAACTCGTTTAATGTGTTTAATTGCATCGTGTCAGGAATGCATACTAAATATTATTCAATATGATATGAATCATTATTTAGCGTTGATCACCAAAACAAAACTTGTAACTTAAGTGAGGAGTGAAGTTTGTATACATTTGTAAGATTTATATTCAATATTGTATGAATCATTAAATAGAATAATTAACTTAACTGATTTGTAAAATGAAATTTGAATCTATTTAAATACAGGTTGTCATAAAACTTTTAACCATAGGATAAAAAAGTTAGAAATTATATTATACATTACATTATCTAAGTTTTGTTTACCATTCTTAATTAGTATCATAAATAGCTTCATTGATTAAATGAGTGTAGGACAATAAAAGTTTTTTTGTTAATAATTATTTTAAATATAGAAAAAGTAAGAACTTTCTGGTTTGTTAATTAACTATTTGTCGTGGAGAAGATGGTGGTTGTTGCTGGTAATGACAATGTGGAACACAACTATTTACTTTACTCCGCTATTCATTTGATATTGTCGTGTTAAAGTTGCATTTGCTTTTAACCACATACCATCATTTCGTATTAAGCGTGATAAAAAAATCAAATTGCGAATTCAACTTGTAATTATTTTATTTTATTTTATTTTAAGTATTTAATTCTATTTCTTTGAAATTTATATTTATAATTTTATTTTAAATTTAATTTATTTAATTTGATTTGCATTAGATATAATTGAATAGTTTTTAAAATTTTAAAAGCTCAAATTATGGAACATTATTCATGATTGGAGTTGAGTAGACTTGAATCAAAAGTCGAGTTAAGTTAATTTTTGTCAAAAGTCAAGTTGAGTAAGCTCCTAGCATAGTTAGAGACAAATTAGTTCAAGTCTAAGTCAAGTTATGTTAATTTGAATCAAAATCAAAGTAAGTTAGGTCAGACTCAAGTCTAATTGAGTTGTTCTTAGCCAAGGTCCAGTAAGTTGGCTTGAGTTAGAGTCAAGACTAAACAACCAAAGTCCATGTCAAGGCATGTTGGTCAAACCTAGGTTGACGTGAACCAACCCAAGCCCAAATTGAACTAAGTTGTCCATAACTTAGGTCGAGTTGAGTCGGTTTAGATCAAGCCAATTTGACCTTGGCCTAGCTTGAGCTAAGTGGCCCAATCCCAAGTCAAGCCTTGTTGGCTGTAGCCTAAGTTGAGTCAAGTAAGTCTGGGCCCATGACTAATCAAGTCAACCCTGACCTAACTCAAGTCGAGTCGATTTAGGTTAGCGTTGAGGTGAGTCAATCCAAACTCAAGTTGATGCAAGTTAATGAGACTCAAGTCAAGACAAGAGGACCTAAAATCAAGAAATTTTGAGATGGTTTGAACTTATGTCAAGTCGAGTCATCTCCGATCCAAGTTAAGTTATGTTGTTTCGAATACATATCAAGTTGAGTCCAATCAGGACAAGGTTGGATCAAGAGATGGTGCAAAGTTTTGGCCGAATTAGGATTGGTGTAAGGCTAACAATGTGGGTTAGTCTTTCCCATTTTGATCCACCTAGACATGTTAAACTGAGTCAACTCGATTCACACAGATCGTTCACCATGGGTTACGTTAAAATTGAGTGAATCCAGTCTGACTTACTTTATAGCGAGCCAAAATTTTCATAAACTAACTCAATCATACACGAATTGGAAGGTTAAATGGATTGTCTCAGTGATCCATCTAAAATAAATATATTTTGTCTTTTTTAAATGTTAAAAGTTTCAAATGAATTGATTCCGAAACTGCATAATACGTACATATATTAAAATTTTCAAATAAACTGATTCTAAGTTGCAGTAACTTTACCTTCTCGACGAAGGTTGCATTTTCAGCGAGCTTGACATTTTCATCTATTTGGGCTTTTTCCTGAATTAAAGTACAAATACTTCATCTCGATCTTTTATTTCTTTTATAATGGGTTGATCAGATGAATATATACTTAAAATATATAGAACCCACCAAAACAAACTAAACAAATACATATAATTATGCAATGAGAATGGTAAGAAATAGAAACAAGGTTAAAAAAAAAAAAAAAAAGGTGTTGGTAGTAGCATGGCGATTGAAGCAGCTGTTGAGGAACCTAAATCCTATCTGAATGAATTTGCTGGAGTTTGTTTTGACGCATCTAAATCCAATCGAACGTCGATTGCATCGGGGAAAGAAGTGATGATTCTAAATTGAATCTTCCTCAATTGAAGGGCAAAGTCCAAGGCCTGGTTCATGGTGGTTCGAGCACCCGCTATTGCTTCAACAAGCTTTGCATCAGTCAAGTAAGTGCTGCAGATGTGGCTCAAGATTTTGCGGTGTCGTTCTTGGAATCTCACAGCTCTTTCCTCCGCCGCTTCCAACGCCTCACTAACCATTTTTAGTTTCTCTGCAGCCAGGTGTTTCCGCTGCCATCTCTTGATGTTTGGGACGCAAAAAGAGAAGGAGGCGGCAATGCTTATACCGTGAACGGTGGAGATGAAGCGACGCAGAACAGCGAACGAACATGGTGGAGATGAAGCTCTCTATGGTGTGTACGAAATAGACGGAAGTTAGGTTTTCTTTGACTGGAAAAAGATGAAGCAGAGGGAAAGTAAATTAATTTAACTGCTGTTTAATTTCAATTTCAACTAGTTTTTTTTTTCTTATTAATATTATGGGTCAAGTTACTCTAACTCCGCTCGAATATGCATAAATCGTGGATTAACTGAGTTGAACTTATATTGATCCATAATGGGTAAAAATTTTATTTTTTCATCCGGCTTCTGCTTCAACACGTGGTTAATCAGATTGATTCACGAGTTTGGCTCACTTTAATATGTATAGGTCCATCTCGTTTTATTTGTCTTACATTTAACCCAAAAATGAATTTTTCTAATCCATTCGACGTAACCTTTGATTCGTTGACTATATATGAATTTTAATAAATTTATTTTTATTTAATTAAATTCATAGAAATAATAATTTTTATAAACCTATTAATTAAAATAAGTAGTATTCATAATTTTTAAGTAAACCTATTGAAAATAAATGATTTCGAAATAAATTGAAATAAGAGAATAAACACAAATAAGGAAGAGAATGAGCGAATTACTTTTAGATGTACAGGAGAAGAAACGCAAATGAGCAAGTTGCTTAAAAGAAAACGCACAATGTGTTATGCTAGTCCCGCTAGATCTCGGGAATTTAAGTCAATGTAGATTATATGCACCAAATGCAAGTCCGTCCGTCATTATAGGTTATGCGAGATAGCCTAAACAGGTCAGCGAGCTAAAATATTCAGTCACCCCATACTTTTTCTTGCATAACTATGAGTCGGTCTACATGGCCTTTGTGGGACAGGCCTAAGCAGGTCTACAAGTTAAAATATTCAATTTTTCGCAATTTTTTTATAATGATATTTTGATCCACATTTTTTGATTCATTTTTAACTTATTATTATAATCACTCTTGAATCATCACATCATTACAAAAAATCAAAATAGATGATCTAAGAGTAAATAAAGTGTTATATTCAAATTAGATAAAAAAGTGAGTCAAAATATTAGTATTTTTTTTTCATACCTTCATTCACATGATTTATCCCGCATTGTCTTCCCTCTTTAGTGAGACTTAGGTGGGATTGATACAATCTAATCCGGATTGCCGTGGAAGATGATACTTACCTTGCCACCATGTGAGAGGAAAAGAGCGAGGAAGTAAGGAAGGATCTACGTTTCCATCTCCATGACCCTTTTGAGCCTTCAACAGGAGAATGCCCTTTTCGAGTATATGTTAATGAGGTTTGGATCCCAAAACGTAAACAACAACATTTAAAAAAAAAAAGAATTGATTCGGGTAGCACGATGAGAAATATAGAGAAAATATTTTGGACATTCTTTGAGTGTTCATGCAACTGCATCAACAAAACATTGTGTATGGAGCAAAAGGCCATTGCATATTCCCACATTCTTATAATAATCTGTCTGCGACTAGCCAAACACTAAATCACGAGTTTCCCATTCTTATGCTAGTCACTACTTATCTTCCTAACTCGAGAACTGTGATTATTTGTATGCATGGTGATGCTGCAACGATACTTGTGAAACATAGTTACTGATTGGTTGATTTGTCAAAAGAGAAGAGACCCAGTTCCCCGAGATGAGGATCAATATCTTCGTGGTGTGGATCTTGACACACTTCACGCTCAGTGAAGACCCAGCGTCCACCTTCGGTCTTTATCATGTTCTTGTTCAGCTCTTGCCTCCAGTTTGGTGGCACCTTATACTCGTCCTTCAAGAAGTCACATGCCTTGTTCACCAAAGCAACGTCCCTCTCACTCGTCCTCTTGAATGGATCATACTTCGAATGGTATCTGCCATAATCAAACCTTTCATATCAATTCCTCATATACCTATATATTCTCAAACTAAATTACTTTATCTTCTTCACTTTGCTTTTAAACCTAAACATCTCAGTTTCAACTTTTTCGATTTAAGTAAATTTTAAAATTACTTCTTTCAGAACAGCATTTTAAAGAAATTTAACAACTTCTTTCTTTTCAATATCAGCTGTGTTAGTTTTTACTTTTATAAATAATATGTTAAACATAAAAAACGCAATACAAATTCTTAAATTCATTTTATGTAGTATTTGAAGCATAAACAATTGAATTTTAACAAAACGATTGATGCTTAAAGAAAATACTTTAAAAACATGTATTTTAAGATTGAATTGGAATGAAATTAACTTCAGTTATATTTACAAAAGTATTAATATTTAAAACAATAATTGAAGGATTTTTTTTTTATGAATGAGAACAAATATAAGTATCCAATAAGATAACATAAAAATTTAGAATGTGTTTTTTTATAAAATAAAAGTAAAAATGTTGAAAGAAAATCAAAGAAATTTTAGAAAAGTTGAATAGTTTTTTTTTAAAAAATATGTTAATATTATTTTAATATAATATGTATTTATGATTATACTTCTAGAGAACTATGATTTCATGAGAAGTGATTCTCCATAACTATCATTACGGAAGAATTTAAGGACATGTAGTGTAATAGAAGTTATATAGAGATACAAATTTATTTATTTTTTAAATCCATGTATATGAATTGTCTAAAATTAAATAACGTGGCTTATAAGTGGAAATAATTTCTTATAAATGTGTAAAATATTTTTATTTATAAAATATTCGTAAATATATATAAGAAAACATGGGCCCCATTTAAATTAATTTGTTTTCTGAAGTAGTCAATAATAGCAATGGGCCTGCTGGTCCCCTCCATAACAAATTATTCACTTCTGTTGGCATTTTTATGCTGATTGACACCAGGAAAAACATAAAACAACACATTTTTTAAAATATCATTTTCAATCATAATTGATGCAATTATTTGATAGCTTATTTATGATAAGATATTATATGGTACAAAATTCAAATCTAAATCTTATGAAATCTTTGTATTAACACGAGCTGACACAAATAAAAATAAAATAAAATTTAGGTATTATAACATCTCTTCACTAAAAATATGTTGATATAATATAAAAAATAAGATTAAAAATCTTAAACAAGTTTATCTGTCATAAGATCTTGAATTAAAGTAAAATTTAGAAATTAACAGAGATGATTTAACATTTTAGTGTTTGATTTTCCTGTCATCACATAATTTACTAATTATTTAGCTATTTTTTTTTATATTTCATTGTTTACAAATTTTTTTGATACTCTTTTTGTTTGTGGTCTTTCTTAAATTATTAGAAGATAGAACAGTGATATTTTTACAGTTAAATTTTGACAATTTTCCCATTTAATCTGAAATTATATTTTGTAAGTGATTTTAAAATATATAAAAATAAAAAAAATGAAAAACTATTTAAAATATGTCAAATTCAAGTTTTAAGAAAAAGTAATCAAGATTTAGTTTTTAAAAAAATTGTAAAAGATAATGGTATTTTTACACTCAAAAATTATATATATTTGATACTACTTTTTATTATTTTTCACTCTTCTTTTTCTTTATAAATATGTATATATATATATATATATATATATATATATATATATATATATATATATATATGCAGATGATGAGAGAGAGGGAGAGTACAGTGAAAAATAAAAAGTGAAAAACCTAAAGTTAGAAGAAAAAACAGAAAGGAAGATGATGTCTTTTAGTTCCTGGCTGAATACTGAAAATTTTGTTCTATTTTGTAGCTGTCATGATTTACGTAACCTAACTTTTATGATTTCTAGCAAAAACTGTTGAAAAACAAATCTTTATGATTGGGTGAAGTGAGTTTTGTGCAGAGAGAGAGTGGTTGAGATGGTGGTAAACGGTAAAAATGAAGAGTTTTTGTGTGGTTGTTGAAATAGAGGAAGGAGAATAAAGAAGAAGAAAGCGTATAAGGAAGTAAAAGAACTCACCCATCAAGCAAGTGCATCATAGCCTCCAAGTTATGGGCGCAGGCAGGATCACCATTGGGGTTCAAGAAAGGTGATTTCTTATGATCCAACTCCACCTCCTCCCCAACGTGCAAATAACACCAAGGCAACCAGTGGACAAGCTTCACCACCCACGGCGGCAACCCCTCGTTGAACACCAACCCCGGCGACTGCGGCACAAGGTCGTGCTTGTTAAGCACCCTCAGCACCTTCACCCCCAGCTCCCCCTCCAACCTATCCTTGAACCTCGCATTCCCCACCCTCGGCCCCGAAAACGAAAACACCGAAACGTGCGCTTTTCTCCCACTCTTTCCCACACTCGCCCCACTCTCCGTAATATCGTAGGCACTCAGTATCGCCATCGCACTCCCCAGACTATGCCCCGTTATCGTAATACTCACCTCTTCATCGGAATAAATCGCCATCAACCGTTTCACCTCCCCGAGAACCTGCTCCCTCGCCGAGTACTTACAATACCCACACTCCTGTTCCTTGTCCGTGTAAAGATCCAAGAAACCAGCCTCCACCTTTACACCCTCGTCGGGACTGGGGATGAAGGGAGCCACCGGTCTGAGGTAGTTCGTCAGGTCAGCCACCCACTCCATGTTCGTCACCGTCCCTCGCCACGCGATCGTGATGTCCCTCCGCCCCAGACGCTTGCTGGTTGCGTCGTCCGACACCGCAATGAAGCCCGACCAGTTCGCGTGCTGGCTCCACGTCTTGTCGGCCCACCGCGATTTGCGGAAGAATTTGGGGAGGTTGATGTTGGCCGTGGCGTAGAGATAGCGTGTGACGTTGTATCCCGCGTTGGGCATGTCGAGGGATTGGAAGAACTCGGGTATGGAGTACTTGCAGCTGCCGCAGTATTTGGAGTAGGGGTCGTAGTCGAAGGCGTCGTAGCAGGCCTGGGCCATCTCCCCGTAGCGGATCAGCTCGGTCCGCATTAACGGGTCCAAGGGTTCCAGAAGGCCGGCCCAGTTGTCCTCCCCGTGGATCTTTCGCCACACCTCCGCCACTGCCTTTTGTTTCTTCCCTTCCTCCTTCTCGATGCTCTGCACTGTAGATGAAAGCGTTGCACTGCATTTTATGTTGGTTGTGTGAGTTTTTGAAGCTTTGGTGTCTTTGGGTTTCAGTTTCTTTACGGTGGTTGGTGGTTGGGATAGGAAGGTGCGGGCTTGGTTCTTCTGTGTTTGTGGGAAAGGGACGACCATGGTTGCCATTGATGAAGCCATGTTCTTGAGGTTGAACTCGAGAAGTATGAAAGGATAGTTCTTGCGGATTCAACTACAAATAGATCGATATATATTTCCACGATGTTGATATTTCGAAGCCCAAAAAACTATAAAAAATAATTTATTCTTTTTTTCAAATTCAATTATTATTGAAATGAGCTGTCAAATGGATATTTTATATTTTTAAGTAGAAATATCATCCCTGTTTATGCTTATTATTGAGTCGAGGACAAGAAATGATGTGTTCCGTGTGAATCACAGACTCTATTTCCAGACACATGGTGATTCTTTGGCCCATTTCCATTGTCCATCATTTCATTTGTTAATGTAGATACGTGTCTTGGTTTGATTTCATAAACAATAATCACAGTAATAATGCATTTGAAAAATCACTTTAAAAACACTTGTTAATTTTAAATTCAATGAATCTTCTATGCTGCTCTAGAGGATAACATTTTTTATTTAGTTTAGATCATATATTATACAACATCAGAGATGCTTAAAGCTTTGTTGAGTACATTATTGGTTAGTTGTGTTAGAAATCATTAATAAAGTTTCTACTTTGGGTAAGTGCGTTTAATGTATACGATGTTTATATTTGTGTTGTCGCTTTACTCGTGCATTTAATCGAGTGAGTTGAGATATTGTTAATAATAATTGACAAAACGAAAATAGAAATAAATATCTCGCAGAGAAATGCTCGCTGAATTTTGAATTTCACCTGATAACTTCATGTTCCAGTTTCATATGTAAGAATTGGTGTACAGGTTTTTAATTAAAAGTACTTCAAGCATGATGAAGTGAAGTAAGTTGAAAAAAATTGTGAGAACGCGTGGCTGGCTGAAGTTTTAAACTTGAAACGTTAGGTGAGAAATAATATAAAGAATTGTCTCCACGTTGAAAACAAGGCGCACATGGTCTTCGTTAGTGGGACCACCTTTGCTCGTCCTTCACCATATCAACAAATCCTCACATCTAATCTTCACACTTTCACTTTCAACTTTTCTCAATCTCAAATTAATTCATAAATAATAAGAACAATACTACTTAAACGTTTATTTTTTTATCAACGTCTATTATGATAATGAATTTAAATAAGTCAGTCTCATCGTGATAAGAGGGACAAAGGAAGGTGATTCCATAGAATAAAAAATTTAAATATCCTTATATTTTTTATTATTATAGGTTCTTTGTATCTACTGACTTTTTTTTATATTTTCTATTAAATAGTTTATAAAATTGTTTTATGAATTATTGTCATTTTCTTTCTTTCATTTATTTTTCGCAAACTAAAACATGTTGAAATGTTGCAAGGGGACCACACAGAGATTCCGTAAATTGTAACACGATGATAACATTATGATAAGGGAAGGCATGCTTCACCGGATCAATTTGCATCCATTTATAAAGTATCGATACTTCAATTTAGATTACATATCTGTGTTCAATACGTATCGTGTTTGATATTTTACCGATACTTCTTAATGAAGTATCTAATTTATAAAATCATAATACAATACAATAAAATTTTTAAATAGTGACCAATTTTAGTAAAAAAATAATTAGTTACTATATAATGACCAAATTAAGAGCTAAAATAGTTAAAAAATTATAATTGATCTCTAAATTGATAATTAAAATAGTTTCAATTATGAATTGATTTTTAAATTGGTCACTAACATTAGTTACCAGGCTACCCAAATAATTGGTCTCTAATTAGGAAATTTGGATTCACACATTAACAATTATATATTTATTTATTTGTAAAAATTATTGTACACTTTTCAATATTCATATATCACGTATCTATCACATATCGTATCATATTATTTTAAAAATAAACGTATCGACGTATCGAATATGTGTCGTATCCGATATACTATCATATATGTGCATCATTAACCACCATAAAAGATAAACACGTAAATCTAGATCCTCTTAAGGATATTAGCGCCCATTGATGATTAGTTCACATGCGTCAAGGGAATTCATAATTTCCAGTTCAATTAAATTTTAAATATTTAATAAATTTTGAGAATTTTAATTAAGACGGGTATGGCTTCCGTTCCGATGATAGAATTGAGGGAGAATAAAGAAGAGATGGATTTGAGGAAATGTAAAAAAAAGAAAAAAAAAAAAAAAAAAAAAATTTTTTTAAGGATGGTGAGATGAGAGTGAAAGTATTCGAAAGTAAAATTTGTAAAAATTTATAAATAATTTAATGAATGTAATAGATATAAAATGATTAAATTAAAAATTTATTCGTAATATTAAAATTAGTACAGATAGAATAAAATAAAATATAATAATAATTATTAATTTTAGTATTATTATCATTATTATTAATGTTATTAGTTTTAATATTATTATTATATTATTAATGTTGTTAATATTATTATTATTAATATAACTATTATTATTATTATTATTTAAAATAATTTTAATTATTAATTTGTATGAGATTAGTTTGAATTTGAAAAAAACAATATTTTTACATATTTGTTAAGTTGAAATTTTAAAAAAATTATGGATATTTAAATAAATTTGTATGTTCTTAATTGTTTTTTTCTTCGTTCCTTCATTCTCGTAAGGATGAGAATATTTTATCCATCATTATCCATGTCTTAAATAGTATATTCCTAAAAACAACACTTAATTGAATTTTTTAAATTTTTATGTACTCAAAAAATTATATTTTTTTATTAAATTTGTGTTATTTAAGTTTTCCATTAACATATGATTGTTGTTTAGAAAATTATAATATTATAGTATCATATTAGTTAAATCTAATTTTATAAATTTATAATTTTATTAGTTTTTTTATTAGGTTTCACCATCTTCTTTTCAAGTCGAAAGGATCTTCATATTCATCATTCCAATAAAATCAAGTTTTAAATGATTCTTTTTCTCTCAATTTTTTTTCACTTTCCTGTCCCAACCCTCAACCATTGAATATCATGATCATGAACTCCATTTTTACTGCACATAACCTTTGCGTCTTTAGTCTTCACATGAATCCCATCATCCCTATTGCATCGCTCGGCTAAACAATTCCCC
>Ga0214542_1004580_pt1 | contig 27276 bp, 30 predicted proteins | sample CNSS1metaG_FD_160096 | JGI IMG/M metagenome (GOLD analysis project Ga0214542, IMG submission 160096) | Root nodule microbial communities from cowpea collected in UCLA plant growth center, Los Angeles, California, USA - CNSS1 | ecosystem: Host-associated > Plants > Roots > Nodule | place: USA...
ACAATGGCGGCAAAAAAACCAAAATGTTCGCGTGGTGGTGGAGGGACGCCGGAACACTTGCAGAGAGACAGAGAGAGCGACCACTGCCGGAGCAGCGTGGCCGGAGGCGAGACGACACGGCGGCAAGGGGCTGGCGTCGTTTTCTCGCCGGAAGTCGCGGAGAGAGAAGGAGAGACAGCGGCGGCTCGCGTGCTCGCGTACTCGCGTGGTCTTCTCGACGGGGTGGCAGTGGTGGAGGAGCGAAATGGAGGAGGAGCAGCGCGTGGTGGCCGGAATTGCAGAGAGAAATGGAGGAGAGAAATGGAGGACCTGCGCGCGCGAGGAAGAAAGGGGCTGCAGTTTTGAGCCCTAATTAAACAATATGGCCTCGGTTCAATTTAGAACCGAGGCATATAACCCCTTTTGGCCTCGGGTCCCCACCACCCGAGGCCTAAAACCACTTTTGGCACCGGCTATTCTCACAACCGAGGCCTATAAGTCAAAACGCGAATGGCATTTTTGAAATTCTGGGCATCCTTTTTGGCTTCGGGCCTTCTTAACCGAGGCCTAACAGAGCTTTTGGCTTCGGGTTTTTTACAACCGAGGCCTATAACTGATTTTGGCTTCGGGTTGTAGGTGAACCGAGGCATAAACGTTGCCTATAATTGCAAAATTGCCACCGCACCATTATAGGCTTCGGTTCCTGGCCAACCGAGGCCTATAAGGCGAGGTAGTAATCCAATTCTGCACTAGTGCCGGTTAAGTTTTTTAACGGAATTTAAAATTCGTTTTCTTTATATACCAACATTCAAAACCCGTTATGGAATTGTGTACCGGCATCCGAAACCCAGTTAAGTCCTTTAATGGAATTCTAAATCCGTTTCTTTTTTCTAAACCAGCATTTGTAATCCGGTTAGTGATATTAATTTTTCTTATTTTTTTATTTGATTTGTTTATAATATTTAATTTCAATTATTATATAATTTATATATTAATTATATTTTAATAAATAATGATAAATTTTTGTTTGAAATATTTGTTTTTATAATATCTAGATTAATTTTATTTAATTATTTTCAAGTTATTTTTATTTATTTATTATTTGTTAGCATTTAATGTTTTCATTTATAAGATTTAATTTCAAATTTTATATTTATATATTAATTATTTAATTTTAGATTATTTACATTATATATAATTATATTAAATACAATTCTATACCGGAAATGAAACTCCGGTTAGTAAATTATCTTTTTATTTAAATATTTATATTTATATATTTCGCTAGTAACTTTAGTTTTTTCATTTGTTTTGTATAAGATTTAATTTCAAGTTCATTAATATTATTAAGTTACTGTTTAATATGTTTTTATAATATATTTTAAATATTTATTGTTTTTTAGTTATGAATTTGAGTTTTTATTTATTTATTTTTATCATTTTTGTTTTAATTTGTTATTTTTTTTATTTGTTTTATTACTTTATTGTTTTATAAATCTTATCATTTGCAATTTTTTGTATGAATTATTTTCTATATTTTTTTAAGTTTTATTTATTTGATGAATGAATTTTTATTTGTTGAAAAATATTTCAAATATTCAAAATAATTACAAAACATTTCAAAATAAAAAAAAATCAGAAAATCAAGTTAAGCAAAATAAAAATCGAATTTCGAGTTCCGGTTTGTATAAAATGAAATCCGTGATTATTGGAAGCCGGCTTGTATTAAAAAAAAATTCAAAAAAATTCAAAATTAAGAATTAAAGACTTAACAAAAAATTTATTTTTTAAAAGTTTGTAACCAAAAAAAAATATAAATTAAATAAATACATAATGAATCACAAAAAATATATATAATTTAAAAATCCAAATTCGTTTTCCAGAAAATCGGATGTCGAAAACCGTTTAATTTATAAAGCGGATTTTTAAATCCGTTTTTAGACACAACCGAACATCGAAAGTCAGTGTATGTGACACGGGTGCAGCATAAGAATCAAATAACTCTCAATTCACCTAACGTAGTAATTATTTTAATTATTTTTACCTACTTAAGTGAGAGATAGGTCAAAGGGACAAAATGGACTGCACGATTAATTTTTGGGGGTGCAGTAGAACTCTTTGGAGGTGTAGGGAGAAGCCCCCATTGGTTTAAGTGCTACCGAGATATATGGAGTTCTGGCCTATAGAACTGGCGCGGGAGGATAGGCAAAGTGGTTACCACATGACGTTATGGTAGGTAGTATGTCCCTTAGAAGATCGGAAAGGAAGTTATAAACTCTCCTTCTGATGATGGGAAGACCACATATGAGCCGAAGGGGCAGTGAGAAAGGGAGCTGGTAGTGAGTGAAAAAATGGCTGAGAGAGATATAGTGATACACTTGTTCTGGTCGGGAACTATAAGAGATCAGAACATTGATGATCACCATAGGATAAAAAAACTAGAGGCCAACACCACTTATAAAGAAGTTGCATGACAACTACAACAACTATGACAACAGAAACAATGGCACTGACCCGCTTACTATAGAGCGGGTGATGCAACACATTGAATATTTGAGATAGGAGAATAAAGTAATACAAAAATAGGCGGAAGGGGAGCGACATCGAGACAGAGGCCGAGAATGAAAGGTTGCCAAAGGAGTCTTCGGAATCTCGTCAGATTCTAGATGCCCCGACAAGAGCAATTGCAGAAGTGTAACGAGGAACTGCACACCTAGATGAGATACCGTGATCGTAGTACTATAGGAAGAAACTCGGAACAGGTGGAGGGACATCCCCTCGCTAGGAGGATCATGGAAGAGTTGATACTACCTCATTTCATGATCCACTTGGTGTCACCGTTTATAGGAGATGGCGACCTAGAGGCTTACCTTAAAGTTTTCCGAGCCAAATGTTGATCTCAGGAGGGAATGACGTTGTCCGTTGCAAGATGTTCTTTACTTTGAAGTGGTTTAGCAAAATTCCCAATGCATCCATCACCTCGTTTGTTGTTTTCTCCCAAATATTTTTAGAATGGTTCACATTAAATCGACCACAACAACTACATATCGCAGACATGTTCGACATAAAGCAACGACCGGAGGAAACCCTGAAGCAGTTCCTCAACAGATTTTGTGACTTAAGTATGAGACTCGTCAATACGAACGAGATTAGAACAGAAGCAGTTCTAGATGACTCAAGATATCATTTACAATATCCTTTTATCAAAAAATGAAGAAATGAATATTTTCTAAAGCACATGTTTATAAGTATTTAATGTATTTAATGAAATGCTTCATATTCTCGTTTAGTCAAACAAAAGATTTTTAAATTACTTACAAAAAGTGAGATGCTATACATATATCGAGACAAATGCCAAAGGAAACCAAACATTTGCATTAGGCGGGGATAGGTTTCGTTCGCTATCCCGTACCCATTCCCATAGAAAAAATTCATCCTCATCCTTATATCCAAACACAAAGATATAAAATACTTTGAAATGAATTATAATTGTTTACATTTTAGATTAGAATACCAAATAAAATTTTATGAGAACCAAAACATTTATTAAATTTGCAAACTGCAAACATTAATGAAAACTAGTTGATAAAATTTAAAAATATTTTTAAAAAAATATAAAAGGAAAACAAATATTCAAATTAAAATATATTTTAAATGTTTGTTTACTTCAATTTTTTAAATTCTATTGAATTTCTTTTTTATGCACTGATAAAAATGATAATACATTACTTGATCAAAATGACACAAAGAACAAATAATAAACATAATAATAAAATTTTGACATAGATCTTGTATCTTTTGAACTTTAATATATGTTGGATGGTGATAAAAAAATTCATGACAATTACATTAAATGTTTACATTATAGTGAAAAAATTACAATATGATTGATAATGAGTTAGAAAACAAATTAGATAAAATATATCGAAATAGTATTCTACATGATGAACATAAATAACAAGTAAAAATATTTAAAAACTAATAAATGTGTGTTTGAGAAAGAATTTGAAAGACTATTGAAAAAAATTACACAAAAGAAAACAAATTATAATTAAGGGTATGATAAGATGAAAAATACCTTAGGGATCTAAGAAAAGTTTTTAAATATCAAAATATATACTCAATAGTTAAGAAATAACGAAAATTGTTTTAGCGAAACAAATGAGTTCTTTAAATGAAACAAAAATTAATAATAATAAGTAAATAATTTTTTTTATATTACCTAGTAAATGAAAGGTTTAAGCTATTAAACACTTAAATGGAGAGTATTAAACATACTCATGTGAGAGAAAAATATACAATAAATAAAAACATTAAAAAAAATAATAGAAATATTCAAATATGAGACATAAAAAGTTTTTAATTGACATACATCATTTTAACATAATTATATAAAGGTCATGATAAGATGAAAAATATATTGGAGATGCGAATACGTTTCATGACAAACCAAATAAATAAAAAAAAAAAAATATATATATATATATATATATATATATATATATATATATATATATATATGGTTACTTACTTAATTATGAATATTTTAATAATTTAAACGAGGACAAAGATATGGCTGGAACAAGTAGTATGGTGTGGATATGTACATTCTCATACTTATCCCCATACTCAATTAAAAAAGTCGGGGATTCCCCATACTCATACCCATACCCAGTCAATGCGGAGATTTTTCATCAAAATATGGACGAATTCGAACAATACTCACTCACGAGGCAAGTTTATTTGCAATCTCTAATTTGCATTTATCAAAATATAATACGTATAAAAATCATTTTTTTATCTTAAGCACATAATCAAAACCAAATAAAAAATTATTAAATTTTACTCTAATATTTATTATTTATACAAATATTAAAAATGTGAAAACATAAAAAACATAAATAATAACATTAAAATATTTATAATATAATCAATTTATGTTCAAAAATATTTTATTATTATTGTTTATCTTCACATATAAAAATATTTATAATAATTATATTACTATGATATTTTATTAATATATTATAATATTATATATCAAACGTAGAAATATCAATATTTTTCTCATAAAATATAAGAAAATAAATAAAATAAAGTATATTAATTGAAATTTTGATATTTTGTAAAGCAATTTGTTTAATATATTATTATTGTGGAATATACTTTCCTTTTATTAAGATTTGATAATAATTTTCATTTTAACTTTAATATATTTTTTAAAAATTATCTTTTAAGTATATACAAAAATATTACTCCTTTAAAAATTACTTCTTTCTCTTTTACTTTTCACTATTTTTCGATCCATTCAAATAATATTACTTTGTATTCTTTTCTTTTCCTTTTCCACTTCTTTTAATTCAAACAAAACATAAGTTTCGGTGTCATATAGGAAACCTTTTGCATTTTGACCCGTCCACCGATTTATTAAAATAAAAATTTATTAAATATTTATAAGAATATATTTTATTATAAATAGAATAATAATAAAATTCATGAGATATGTATTTAAAATAATAATTAATTAAAATAGTGAATAATAAAAAGTTATGATAAGTTTATTTATTATAATATAAATTGTTTTTAATACGTTAAGTTTAAAATAAATTAAATCATAAAGTATATGTATGTGTCAAAAAGGTATTTGGAATATAAATAAAAATTGTAACAGTTGAATGACCTTAATTATTATTATTATTATTATTATTTTAATAGAAAAGGAAACAAATTAACTTAAACTATCTCCGAATAGATGATATACATGAAATAATTTGTATATTTTTTCTTTTACCATAGAATATCTATAGATAAGTGATCAACATATGCATAAACTATGAATATAAGTTCAACTTAAGAAAATGATTTATTTTAATTTACTCTTATTTATTGTTATTAAAGAGAATATATATATATATATATATATATATATATATATATATATATATATATATATATATATAAATAAAAGTTCAATCTAATATTTTTACCCGTGCAAGGTCATTTTTAAAATATATGAATTTTTTTCTATAATATTTGGTAAAAAAAAAATAAAAAGTTGAAAATAGATATAAATTTTTAAATAGTGATGATAAATATGATTTAAAATAAGAGACATCAATTTCACCATGTTACCATAATTATTAGTGAATGTAACAATCTTGAACAGATTTGGACACACCAACATCAATAACAACCTGCAATATTTCTGAAAAACCCACTTACAACTACAAATACAAATTAAACAACTCATATTACCAACCAAATTGCAATAAAAAATCTTATAAAATAAAATATACATGTTGTTATTCAAACAACCGTTAATTATGTCCTTCGCTGCTTTCATATTCATCAAATTCAATATTCCGGGGAACTTTTGGTCAATTTTCCAACCTTAGGTTTTGGAATAAAAAATTGCTCAAATGACCATAACAAGTACACAACAAATGAAGCCCTCGATCATGTCAATTTAATTAGAAAACATCAAATTTAAATTCAAATGGATTGAACAACGAGTACATCTAACAAATACACACAACCAACAACATGGAGGTGTGTTCTTTGTTTTCTCCGTTAAGAACATCGAAGCATTGCATATGCTCCCAACCATTTAAATTTTAGTGAATAAGCCAATCAGTCAATATCATTCATCCTCAACTATAACTACAAAGGGGTAACTAATGTGCAAATCATAAACCATGGGTTTGCATATATTAAATCTTAAGTAAGCAAATATGTGGATTTATAGTTTACTACATACGCCAACACTAATATGTGAACAAAATTCAGGACCTGAAACTACTTTTTTGTGAACACTGGTTTGGGCTGTATCTGAAGGGATCCTAAAATAAGTATAACTAAATTGAAGGAAATAAGGTATTTTTAACACAATCTTTTACTAACATGGATATCTAATGTGCATATCATACACCATGGATTCGTAGTTATTAATTCTTAAGTAAGCACATATGTGGATTTGCAGTTTACTCAATAAGGCAACCAATAAAAATCATTCATGCTGAACTTTAAGTAACATGGGTATGTAATGTGCAAATCATAGCCCATGCCTTTGCAGTTATGAAGTCAATAGTAGGCACATATTTTCATTTAATGTTTAGTGAATAAGTCAATCAGTCAATATCATCCATCCTCAATTATAACTACAAGCGGTAACTAATGTGCAAATCATAATATGGTTCACATATATTAAGTCTTAAGTAAGCAAATATGTGTTTACATTTTACTGCATAAGACAACACCAATATGTGAACCAAATTCAGGATTAGAAACTACTTTGTGTGGACGTTGGCTTGGGCAGAAGCATTTCACAAACAACAAAAACAACCATAATAACAACATAAAATGTTAACCCTAACCTAAACAACCCACACTTCAAACAAAAAACCCATCTACAACCTTTCCTCTTACAAAAATAATCATTACAACCAATATGATAAAATAAATAAAACTTACCACTACGAAGCTTTCAAAAAAGTGAGCCACCTTACATTCCACGACAAAGACAAAAGCCAATGTCTAAAACCACTATTTTGACCACACTCTTACACATTACAACAAAAATCATTCATTTTCACGCAAATGGTACCAAGGTCGAACCAACGAACCTTTTGTACAATGGAAAAAATCACACCTTTGCGACGACAAAGAAGAAGAAGAATACCAAGAACAATAAGTTTTTTATAATAATATGGATTGTAGAAGAAAAACAAAGTTGAAGACGAATATCAAAGGTTGGAGACGAAGATAGGCAGTTGAGGACAACAAAGAAGTTGCTCTCAACTTTAGCAATTGGCACTCACTTTTTAACCTTTTCTGCCTCCCCTTTCTTTCAAACAGTGGAAATGAACAAAAATTTAAAAAAAATAATCAGCCAAGTACCACGTAAGGATGTGATAGAAGTGGTTAAAATTTGTATGTTACTATTGTAAGGACCCTTTAAAAATCTTTTAATTCTTTTCTGCCCTAAAAATAGTGGGCTGCCCTTGTAAGTGGGCCTAAGGCCAGCCCAACAGATAAGGTCCCCAAGTTTGTCCTAAACCTAACATTTCTCTCATTCTCAGAAACTGTCCCCAATCCTAAAGAGCCGCAACCACACTTCTGCTAGGGTTTACCTCTTCACCGTTCCAAGTTCGATCAAGCTTTTCTCACTCCACGTAAGTTATCTTTCAGCTCACATTTCTTTTCCATGAGCGTCTGTTCGTTATACAGTAGGGTTTCACCGTGAGCTTAGTTCCTAACTCTATTCCACTACCTTGTTCAGCTCACAAGTCCCCTCCTTGAGCTGCCGTGCTCCGTTGGTTAGAGTCGAGGCACCTTCTAGCTACTTCCAGGTAAGGGAAGCTAGACCCTCTTCGTGTGGTGTATTTTGACTTGTATCGTTGTGGTTTCTGGATTTCTTGAAATTGTGTACTGCTATGGGTGTTTGAACTGGCTGGAAATCTTTGTTGGGTGTGTGTATGCGTTGTGCATGTGCAAACAGTGGCGGACACTGATAGTCTCGCCCAAGCGAGCTTGCCTTGCCAAGGCGAGATGTGCAGGGGCTCGCCTAGGGATTCCTGCACGAGTGGTCGCCCAGGCGACCAGAGTGTGATTTTTTAGCGAGCAGACAACTCGCCCAGGCGAGAGGGGTCTCGCCTAAGCGAGATCCCGCGTTGTTCCTGTTCCTGTTTTGGTGCCCTCGCCTAGGCGGAGGGGAAACTCGCCTGAGCAAGGCCCCTCAGCCTGAGCGAGGTGCTGGGCGAGACAATGTTGTGTTTGGATGTTGCTTAATTCTGAATGATCTATTTTTGGTTGGGCATTAATGTTATGATGAGGGACATGTATATAATGGAGTGTGATGCATACGTAGCATGATTCATGATTTATAAATGATGGGTTTGGTATGAGTATTGGCATGTGAACTAAATGAGTTTGATGTTGTTAAAGTGGCATGATAATGAGATGAGTTGGATTCTATGTACATGGATGGATTTTGATGAGTTGGAATGGGTTGGATCTGGAAATGTGAAAGGTAATGGCTTTAAAGGTTGATACAATGAGGGTATCTTCGCATGGAGAATATTGTTTGATTGTACGATCGTATTTAGTCTGTGTTAGTGTATAAATCCTTGGGGTCCCTAGGTGAGACTTTCAGGGTCGCGCTTCAGTGGTCGGGACGTAATTCCATGGCTTCTGTTAGTGGGTGTCCATGGTGGTACCCCATCTGTATAATTAGGTAAGGATTCAAGGTAAGGTTGCATCTTGACACTCTAAGGAGTCAGTTAGTCTCACCTAGAGCGGACTGACTCCTGTGGTGAGAGTAGCAGGAGGCCTGAAATTCATTAAGGGCTAACCTTGTGGTGAGGGAAAATTGATCCATCGTAACACTTGTAACACATATCTCAGGGGTGAGCAGCTCGGGGGTGAGCAGAGGTATCCACCACAAGTACGAGCATCCGCTGAATCCGACCAAGTTATACGTATCCGGATGAGTCGAGTCGAGTCGTAGTGTATTGATTGAAAGTCATAACATGCTTAGTTGATGTATGAATATTGAATGGTGAGAAATATATTTGACTGTATGATAAAAATGTTGTTGGCTCTAGCTTACCTTGTTTATTGTATGGTTGTCTTGTATGTGATTCTTCTTTCTTACGATGATCATCAATGTAATTGATGGGAGCAGATGGGCAAGATTCCCGAGGTTAGCAAGGAAATGGAGATTTCGCTACTTAGCCATCTGGGCTGGACTTTATGCTTCTTTGTTTCATGGGTTTTCTTTAGGGCTACGGCTCATGAGGCATCCATGCAGCGACAGGCAACGTCGCTTGAGCAGCAGTAGGCGGTGATGCAGCAGATGGAGGCTGCAAGGGTAGCTGCTGAGGATGCTCATCGGCAGCATATGGAGGCCCTTCGCCAGCTGGAGGAGAACAGGGCGACTGCCCCTGTGTTTGGTTTTGAAACACGACCTGCAGTCAGGGAGTAGAGCTTAGAGGACTTTCTGAAGCACCACCCGGCAAAGTTTGATGGGAAGACCAGTCCTGACGCCGCAGACCAATGGCTGAAGGACTTGGAGCGCATCTATGACGCCAAGATGAGAACAGGTTGGCGTTCTCGGTGTATATGCTCACGGGAGAGGCAGAGCATTGGTGGATGAGCACAAAATCCATCCTGGAGGAGAGGGATGAGCCAGTGACGTGGGAGACATTCAGGGAGAGATTCCTCTTTGAGTTATTTTCCAGACAGCATCCGGTACGCCAAGGAGGTGGAGTTCCTCCAGTTGACCCAAGGAGGGAAGACAGTAACAGAGTATGCTGAGAGGTTCAAACACCTCAGCCGTTTCTACACCCTGCCACTCGATGAGGAGTGGCGATGCAGGAAGTTCGAGAACGGCCTTCGCGGTGACATCCGCTTGATGGTGGCTCCCTTGTCCACCAAGGACTTTGCCGCTCTGGTGGAGAAGGCCAGGGTGATGGAGAAGATGAAGCGTGAGGTGGAAGGTCAGTGCCCACAGCAGCCACAGCTGCCTCAGAGGATCGGTGGACCATCTGGGTCCAAGCCCAGACATGAGGAGCGGAGGAGACCGTATGATAGACCCCACCATCAGCCTTAGGGGTCTAGGAGCTTTTCCCCACAATAGGGTCGAGTTCAGTGCTACATTTGGGGAGGTCCTCACCTGAGGAGCGCTTGCCCACGCATGGAGGGCTACCACAGATGCAACAACTGTGGCAAGGAGGGCCACTTTGGGAAGGACTGTCCCACCCTTGCTAGGGCAGCAACACGCCCTCCAATTCAGGCTTCTCATCAGCACCAACGGAGAGATAGAGGCAACCGGCCTTAAGCGACAGGCAGGGTATATGCCATGATCGGGGCAGAGGCTGCAGGCTTAGGTAATCTTGTTATGGGCCGATGCATGATAGCGGGTGAATCTTTGTGTGTACTGTTTGATTCTAGAGCGACACACTCATTTGTGTCATTTGCTTGTGTGGAGTGTTTGGGTCTGCCGATGCGCGAGCTGCAGTGTGAACTTGCAGTATCTACCCCAGCGTCGGGTCTGGTCAGGACGTCATCCTTGTGCGCTAGGCTTCCAGTAGAGGTAGAGGGACGCAGGCACAGGGTAAATCTAATATGTCTGCCTCTACAGGAGTTGGAGGTGATCTTAGGAATGGATTAGCTCTTTGCCAATTGCATTCTGGTAGATTGTCGAGAGAAGAAGTTGCTTTTTCCCGACGTAGAGGAGCCTGAGTTGGTGTCTTCTCAGGGTGTTATGAAGGAACTACATGACAGTGCGCAGTGTTACATGATCTTCACACATTTGGGGTGGAGAAAGGAGAGGCGACGTCAGTGATACCGGTTGTGCAGGTTTTTGGAGATGTATTCCCGGAGGAGGTTCCAGGATTGCCTCCCAATAGAGAAGTGGAGTTCTCTATAGATCTAGTACCAAGGACATGCCCGGTGTTGATGACCCCGTATCGTATGGCTCCTACAGAGTTGGTAGAACTCAAAAAATAGATAGAAGAGCTGATGGAGAAACAGTTCATCCGACCCATCACTTCGCCTTGGGGAGCGCCAGTGTTATTGGTGAAGAAGAAGGATGGGGGTTCACGTCTGTGTGTGGACTACAGACAATTAAACAAGATGACGATCAAGAACAAGTATCCGCTCCCGAGGATTGATGACTTGATGGATCAGTTGCATGGGTCGTCAGTGTTCTCGAAGATAGATCTACGATCGGGGTACCACCAGATTTTGGTAAAGGCTGATGATGTACAGAAGACGGTCTTCAGATCCAGGTATGGCCACTACGAGTATGTGGTTATGCCTTTTGGCGTGACCAACGCCCCGACGGTGTTCATGGACTACATGAACAGGATCTTCCAACCTTTCCTAGATAAGTTTGTAGTAGTCTTCATAGATGACATCCTTATCTATTCCAGGACTTGGGAAGAGCATGCAGAACACCTGAGGTTGGTGCTTGGTGTTTTGAGAGAGAAGCAGTTGTATGCCAAGTTTTCCAAGTGTGAGTTCTGGATGGACGAGATTCAATTTTTGGGACATGTGATATCCGCCCAAGGGATTACAGTGGACCCGGCAAAGGTCGAGGCAGTGGTAAAGTGGGAAAGTCCTAAGTCGGCCACAAAGATCAGGAGCTTTGTGGGGTTAGCGGGCTACTATAGGAGGTTCATAGAGGGATTCTCCAAGATAGTGGTGCCTCTGACTTTGCTTACCCGGAAGGACCAACCTTTCACTTGGACGGACAAGTGTGAGGAGAGCTTTCAAGAGCTAAAGAGGAGATTGACGAGTGCTCCTATATTGGTAATTCCGGATGTGGGGAAACCGTTTGAAGTCTACTACGACGCGTCTCATCTCGGACTTGGTTGTGTATTGATGCAAGAAAAGAAGGCAGTGGCGTATGCTTCACGACAACTTAAGGTGCATGAGCGTAACTACCCTACCCATGATCTAGAGTTGGCAGCGATAGTATTTGCCTTGAAGATCTGGAGGCACTATCTCTATGGTGCTTAGTTCCGTGTGTTCAGCGATCATAAGAGTCTCAAGTACTTGTTTGACCAGAAGGAGTTGAATATGAGACAGAGGAGGTAGATGGAGTTCCTGAAGGATTATGACTTCGAGCTCCTATATCACCCGGGAAAGGCAAATGTGGTGGCAGATGCTCTGAGTAGGAAGACGGTACATACGGCACATCTAATGATAAAAGAGGTAGAACTACTAGAGAAGTTCAGAGACATGAGGATACAGGTGGAGTTGGGGTCCGAGTCCATTAGGTGTAGTACCCTTACTATATCTAGTGACTTCTTGGACTCGATCAGGGAAAGGGAGTTGTTGGATGCCAGTCTGAACAGGGTTAGAGAATAGCTTGGATCAGAGGAAGCCAGAGACTTTGCCTTGAGTGATGATGGCATACTGAGATTTCGGGACAGAGTATGTATACCCGATGATGCGGAGGTAAAACGGTTAATTCTTGAGGAAGGACATAAGAGTCGTCTTAGTCTACATCCTGGCATGACTAAGATGTACCAGGATCTCAAGGAAACCTTCTGGTGGCAGGGGATGAAGAAAGATGTGGCTCAGTTTGTATCAGCATGTTTAACGTGTCAGAAGGCGAAGGTGGAACATCAGAGACCCGGTGGGATTCTACAATCATTGGAGGTACCGATATGGAAATGGAACAACATCTCGATGGACTTTGTGACCCATTTGCCACGAACTTTTAGAGAACATGACACCATCTGGCTGATAGTAGATCGACTGACCAAGAGCGCACACTTCTTGGTGATGAACTTGAGAATGTCTATGGCCAAGCAAGCCCAGTTGTACATTAAGGAGATAGTAAGACTTCATGGAGTGCCCTCGAGCATAGTTTCCGATAGAGACTCGCGGTTCACATCCCGGTTTTGGCAGACGTTACAGAGTGCTATAGGTAGCAAGCTCACTATGAGTTCAGCTTATCACCCGCGGACCAATGGCCAGTCTGAGAGGACGATCCAGTCATTAGAGGATTTGTTGAGGACATGCATACTGGACCACCTGGGAGCTTGGGATGAGGTATTGCCTTTGATAGAGTTTACCTACAACAACAGTTTTCATGCGAGCATTGGCATGGCGCCATACGAGACTCTTTATGGCAGGAGGTGTAGGACTCCTCTTTGTTGGTATCAGGATGGAGAAGCGGTGTTGGTTGGACCAGAGTTGTTAAAGCAGACCACCGACAAGGTGAGGATGGTGAGAGATAGGATGTTGGCTTCTCAGAGTAGGCAGAAGGCCTATACAGACCGTAGGAGGAGACCCTTGGAGTTCGCAGCCGGCGATCATGTATTCTTGAGGGTGACCTGAACCACGGGCGTGGGAAGGGCTCTCCGCTCAAGGAAGCTTTGGCCCAAATTCCTTGGTCCCTATCAGATCACGAGGAGGATTGGGCCGGTGGCTTATGAGATAGCCTTACCCCCATAGTTGGCGAACCTTCACCCAGTGTTCCACGTCTCACAGTTGAGGAAGTACGTGTTTGACCCCGCTCATGTGTTAGAAGCCGAAGATATACAGATCACGGAAGATCTCACGGTGGAAGTACCACCCATCGCTCTTGAGGATAGCAAGGTTGAGGAACGCCGTGGAAAGGCCGTTAATCTTGTTAAAGTCATATGGGATCGAAGGACGGGTGACTCGACTTGGGAGTTGGAGGAGGACATGAGAAAATCACATTCACATCTGTTTACCTGGTGAGTATCTATTTTCGAGGACGAAAATTTTTGTTGTTGGAGGGAATGTAAGGCCCTTTTAAAAATCTTTTAATTCTTTTCTGCCCTAAAAATAGTGGGCTGCCCTTGTAAGTGGGCCTAAGGCCGGCCCAACAGATAAGGTCCCCAAGTTTGCCCTAAACCTAACATTTCTCTCATTCTCAGAAACTGTCCCCAATCCTAAAGAGCTGCAGCCGCACTTCTGCTAGGGTTTACCTCTTCACCGTTCCAAGTTCGATCAAGCTGTTCTCACTCCACGTAAGTTATCTTTCAGCTCACACTTCTTTTCCATGACCGTCTGTTCGTTATACAATAGGGTTTCACCGTGAGCTTAGTTCCTAACTCTATTCCACTGCCTTGTTCAGCTCACAAGTCCCCTCCTTGAGCTGCCGTGCTCCGTTGGTTAGAGTCGAGGCACCTTCTAGCTACTTCCAGGTAAGGGAAGCTAGACCCTCTTCGTGTGGTGTATTTTGACTTGTATTGTTGTGGTTTGTGAACTTCTTGAGATTGTGTACTGCTATGGGTGTTTGAACTAGTTGGAAATCTTTGTTGGGTGTGTGTATGCGTTGTGCATGTGCAAACAGTGGCAGACACTGATAGTCTCGCCCAAGCAAGCTTGCCTCGCCCAGACGAGATGTGCAGGGGCTTGCCTAGGGATTCCTGCGCGAGTGGTCGCCCAGGCGACCAGAGTGTGATTTTTGAGCGAGCAGACAACTCGCCCAGGCGAGAGGGGTCTCGCCTAAGCGAGATCCCGCGTTGTTCCTGTTCCTGTTTTGGTGCCCTCGCCTAGGCGGAGGGGAAACTCGCCTGAGCGAGACTGTCTCCCCTGAGCGAGGCCCCTCAGCCTGAGCGAGGTGCTGGGCGAGACAGTGCTGTGTTTGGATGTTGCGTAATTCTGAATGATCTATTTTTGGTTAGGCATTAATGTTATGATGAGGGACATGTATATAATGGAGTGTGATGCATACGTAGCATGATTCATGATTTATAAATGATGGGTTTGGTATGAGTATTGGCATGTGAACTAAATGAGCTTGATGTTGTTAAAGTGGCATGATAATGAGATGAGTTGGATTCTATGTACATGGATGGATTTTGATGAGTTGGAATGGGTTGGATCTGGAAATGTGAAAGGTAATGGCTTTAAAGGTTGATACAATGAGGGTATCTTCGCATGGAGAATATTGTTTGATTGTACGATCGTATTTGGTCTGTGTTAGTGCATAAATCCTTGGGGTCCCTAGGTGAGACTTTCAGGGTCGCGCTTCAGTGGTCGGGACGTAATTCCATGGCTTCTGTTAGTGGGTGTCCATGGTGGTGCCCTATCTGTATAACTAGGTAAGGATTTAAGGTAAGGTTGCATCTTGACACTCTAAGGAGTCAGTTAGTCTCACCTAGAGCGGATTGACTCCTGTGGTGAGAGTAGCAGGAGGCCTGAAATTCATTAAGGGCTAACCTTGTGGTAAGGGAAAATTGATCCATGGTAACACTTGTAACACATAACTCGGGGGTGAGCAGCTCGGGGGTGAGCAGAGGTATCCACCATAAGTGCGAGCATCCGCTGAATCCAACCAAGTTATACGTATCCGGATGAGTCGAGTCGAGTCGTAGTGTATTGATTGAAAGTCATAACATGCTTAGTTGATGTATGTATATTGAATGGTGAGAAATATATTTGACTGCATGATAAAAATGTTGTTGGCTCTAGCTTACCCTGTTTATTGTATGGTTGTCTTGTATGCGATTCTTCTTTCTTGCGATTATCATCAATGTAATTGATGGGAGCAGATGGGCGAGATTCCCGAGGTCAGCAAGGAAATGAAGATTCCGCTGCTTAGCCATTTGGGCTGGACTTTATGCTTCTTTGTTTCGTGGGTTTTCTTTAGGGCTACGGCCCATGTATTTCTCTATGCCTTACTATTCTACTCTCTTTGGTTAGACCTTTTATCTGGTTTTTGTTGGCATCGTGGTGTGCCCAATTAGTAGGAGTTGTGTTAAGGACTCCAGGACTACTCTATATTACTATCTTTGCATGACGTTTCTTTTAATTTCGTTTAGTAATTAAATGGGACGTTACAACTATATCATTATCCTTATAGGCATATTAAAAGAATAGGCATATTTAAAGAATGACAATTATATACATTCTAAAAACTAAATCTTATATTTTATTTACATGATAACAAAATAAAACAATTAAGAACTATAACATTAAAATAATTAACAAATAAGTACAATAAAAGAAAAAAATAGAATAAAACAAAATTAGATGATATGTAATAATCATTACTATAATTTAGTACAAAAATACAAAAAATATTAAGTAGAAATAAATCAGTAAAATACACAATTATTAAGAACAAAAATAATAAAATTAAGAATATTTGAGTACTTAATGTATTTAAATTATTTATATTTTTTAATAAGATGTATTTATTATAAAATGTTTTAAGTGAAATATAAAATTGTTTTACTTGGTTTTTAATAAATGTAATCACTTAATGTATTTTAAAAATATTCACTCGTTTTCTCTAGCATGTTAAATTTCCTAAGCTTCATCTTTATCATGTTACACTAGTTTATATCACATCTTTACAACGATACAACCATTTTTCAATGGGTTAGTGACAACCAAGTTGTCACTTTAAAGGACCAAGTTGACACAACCAATGGATTATATATGAAATTAAATGCAACACAAAAAGTCACTTTACAATAAAAGAGTAAGAAAAAAAAGAAAATAGTTCTGTTCACATTCCAAACTGTTTAAGCCTTTCTGAACTTGACAGTGTTTATTACAATTGAAGAGAACTTCGACACTAATGCGTTCTACCTTCTCAACTTGTTTTTCTTCAATGAAAGTATCTCTGGCACCAGTCATGTTTTTCTATTCAATTATTGAACCTTGATCATCATTTACATGCAAGTGAATTTTAGCTTCCAATGCTTTATATTTGTTCTTTGTATTTTCCTTATAGAATTAAGTAGAAACCTACAACAATTAAGATGACACCAATCACACTGCAACCACCAGAAAAAAAATTAAAAAACCTTTAGTTTAGATGGATGCATTATTGTTAGTTACATGTATGCATATCTTTTACAAAATAGTTTGAAATGGAAACTGATGTATAAATTCAGAAAACAATAATTTGAAGCAGTGTCTGTCAATACCCAATTTCGTCCGGCTGAATAAATTTATTTTAAAAAAAAAATTTGAAACAAAATTTTCTTCAAAGATTTTTCAAACTTTAATTTTGAAAAAAAAAGGGATGGAAAAAGAAAAAAAAAAGAAAAAAAGAAGGAAGAGTCCAATTTGTTATTAATTATCACACTCCTTTTCATGAGCCTAACAACTCAAATATTTTATATCCTTTGTTCATGATAGAGAGATTAGTGATACGATTCTAATCATTAGAAGCAATAGCAATATCTCTTTAAATGATAAGAATCAATATTAGTAATTGGGATTGATTTTGTACTCTGATTTGTTAATGATTAGAATCAATATTATTGATCTAGATTGATTTTATGCTCTGATTTGCTTTGATTTGATCCTCATAATGTACTGCTATCATGACCAATTCCTTCCTATATTGTTCATTACAATTAAGGCTGAGACTGCATTGATATTGCAAGGCGTGAATATAAATACTAAGGCAATTTGGACACACAAATTTGACAGAGTTCATAATAGAATTAGAGCAACACTGAGTTGTGCAGGTGCACCAAATATATTTTGTGAAGACTTCGGTTGCTTAAAACCTCTTTATAGAGTAATAGACGCCTTACTCTTGTTTCTCTCAACTGTTATATATATAAAAAAAGGTTGTAATGATACTTTGATTTAGAATACATGAAGTCACAAACTATATGCATCAATGTCAAACCCCCTTTGTCCAAACTGGGACACAATATACCAAAATTCCAATAACAAATGAGATACATATTGTAATAATGGCATATGCATAAGCTCTCCAAGGATAGTTACTTTCTCTCATTGCATTAAACTCAACAGCAAAAGTAGAGACAGTACTCAAACACCCTAACAAACCAAATTGAGTTCCTGATACAATAGTATCATAGTCTCTAGTGTGTACCTGCATAGGAGAAATAAATATCGCTTTTGACAAACAAAATCATAATGCATATCCTCTCGGTTTTGATAGATATTAGCATATAACGCCAGATTATAAAAAATGAAAAAGAAAAAAAAAACATTTAAACCAAAGGAGTAGTAATCCAACATAATTTTGTTAAAAGTTAAAGACAACTACAACAACTTAGTCACACTATCTCATTAATTTAATGGTATGTTGAATCCAACTTGGAGCTTATGAGTAGTTTTTGAGATTAAAATGAAAGCTATGCAAACATCCTTTGTTGACAAACAAGTCTTTCTCTGAATAAATACTCTCTATATTCAAATTTGTTGTATTTTGCAATGAAGCACTACATGGTCCTTTTATAGGCCATTGGACATGACCCTTCAACTACATTCATTAATCAATACTAGACTCACTCTCAACCTTTTGCAATATCCTAGACAATTAAATTAACAACTTCCAACTACCCACATTTAAGTTTACCCAACAAAATCCCCCCGTAAACTTAAATGATCTTCTTGTCCTTCATTCCGAGTATCATCTTGTTGTTCTCGAACAGAGAGGATGACAGCAGCTGTGTAAGCATATTTGCAGCTTGTGCTCGGCTTTCGACGTGCTCCAACTCTACATTTCCTTCTTTCACTTGTTCTCAGATGAAGTGAAAACGAACATCAATGTGCTTGCTTCTCTCATGATTGATCGGGTTCTTTGCCAATTCAATGGCTGACTTGTTATCAAATTGGATCACAATCCCCTTTTCATGCTTCAATTCCAGTTTGCTTAGAAGGTTTCTAAGCCAAACTGCATGGCAGACACTCCAGGATGCTGCAACATACTCGGCTTCACATGTTGACAGTGTTACAATGGGTTATTTCTTTGAAAGCCAGGTGAACGCCATGCTCCCCATGAAGAATACATATCCAGACGTGCTTTTTCGGTCATCGACATTTGTGCACCAATCACTGTCCGAGTAGTCGACTAGTCAATAGTCATTCGTCCTAGTATACATCAGGCCAAGTGACATTGTTCCTCTCATGTACCTTAGAATTCTCTTTAAGGCCTTCCAATGAGTATACCTCGGTTCCTCCATATATCGACTTGCTATTCCAACACTCAGCATTAAATCTGGTCTGGTATTTGTAAGATACTTGAGACTTCCAATCAAACTTCGGTATTTGCTCGCATCAACTCGATCTCCATCTACATATTTAGAAAGTTTTGTGCCCGGTTCCATAGGGGTGGAAACTGGGTTACAACTCGTCATCTTAAACTTCTTCAAGACCTCCTCAGCATACCTATCTTGCGACACAAAGATGTCGTCCTTCCCTTGAACGACTTCCAAACCAAGGAAATACTTCATAAGACCTAAGTCAGTCATCTTGAACTCCTTTTCTATCACTTCTTTAAATGCTTCAATCAGCTCGACATTATTCCCCGTGAAGATAGGGTCATCAACATAGAGGGCAATGAACATCACATATTCTCCTTTCTTCTTTATGTAAAGAGCATGTTCATAAGGGCACTGCTCATACCCATTCTTCTTGAAGTAAGTGTCGATTCTTTCATTCCATGCTCGTGGAGCTTGCTTCAAGCCATAAAGTGCCTTCTTCTATCTTAACACTTTCTTCTCTTCGCCTCTTCGCCTCTTCGCATGTATGGCTATTCAACATATACTTCCTCCTCCAAGACTCCATTTAGAAATGATGACTTCACATCCATCTGCAAGATTGTCCATCTATGTTGAGCTGCTAAGGAAATCAACAGCCTAATTGTTTCCATTCTTGTCACTGGGGCGAATACTTCGTCATAGCCTATTCCTTCCTTATGCTTATACCCCTTCACTACGAGCCGAGCTTTATATCGCTCAACTTCACCTTCAACATTTTTTTCTTCTTGTACATCCACTTTACGCCAATAGGTCGAGCTCCTTTAGGCATATTGGTTAGCTCCCACTTGTTTTTGCATTCGATTGCTCTGATCTCTTCATTTATCACCCTTTACCACTTCTCCTCCTACACAACCTCTTCAAAGCTTAAGTCTTCTGAATTTGCCAAGAAACATACAACATGTACTTCGTCAATGGAGTTGTATATGTCTTGCAAGCTTCGTGCTCTAGGGTGTAGAGGTTCATCTTCTTCTAGACTCCTTTTTCTGAGTTGTTCCCCTTCCACTCGCTCTCTTCATCAATTCGAACATCTCGGCTCTAATCACCTTCTTTTTCAACCATTGCTTTGAACCTTTTAAACACTTGGAACATCTCAGATTTCTCCTTAAAAAAATACACCCATGTTTTTCTTGAAAAAACATCTATGAAAGAAATGAAATACATTTTCCCACTGAAAGATTCAGGGGTAATTTGTCCACAAATGTCTGTGAGAATTAATCTGAGTTGTTCTATGCCTGGTACTCGGTAGTCCTCAGAAATGAGGTCCTCGGATGCTTCTCGAGCATTCACTCTTCACAAAATTTCTTTTCAAACTCCACAGTTGGGAGTCCTCACACCATCTCCTTTTTCACCAACTCGGCCATCCCACCAAAATGCAAGTGGTCAAACTAGAAGTGTTACATCATAGCTTCATCCTTTACATCAAGTTTCAAGCACCTCTCTTGGATTATTTTCAAGTCCAGCTTGTACATCCTATTCTTCATCATCTCTACTCGGGCAATCAATCGATCTGACTTGTCTTTCAAGTATAGTACTCGATCTTTCATCAGAATCGAGTAGCCTTTCTCCATCACCTGGCCCATGCTCAATATGTTGCTCTTGAGATTGGGTACATAGTACACGTCTCTGATTTCTCCAACTCAATTGTTCTTCTGTAGGTACCAGATGGTACCGTGGCCTTTTACTGGCACCTTTGATGCATCTCTAAATGATACGTGTCAAGCCTAAACTTTGTTGAGCTCCTTAAGAAGATTCTCGTCCCCGCACATGTGGTTGCTTGCTCCTGTATCAAGGTACCAAAATGAGTTGTTAGAACAACTCGGACTTAGCTCGACACTTGATCTCCCGGACATCATTAATACTCCTTCTTCCTCAGCATCCTTAGAAAGGAAGTTTATTTCCTTCTTGCTTTCAGATTGGCAGTCCTTCGCGAAATGTCAAACCTTCCCACAATTGTAACATTTAACTCTTGAGTAGCAGTCTTTGGCAAAATGACCGTACTTACAACATTTGAACCATTAAACTCCTAAGTTGTTCGACTGACCTCCTCAGCCTCTACCACTATGACCTCCACCTTGTCCTCGGCCACACCAATTTCGTTGGCCGACCTGTTCTTGACCTCTTTCATATCCTCCTCTGCCTCTACCACCTTGACCTCGAGTGTTCTGAGTATAAGGAACCTTCTTCTCCCTAATGGTTGCCTTTGCTGGGAGTGCTTGATTAAGCGACTCCTTCTTCGTTCTTCGCTACTCATGCGCTTCAAGCGACCTAGCAAGCTCTTCCACTGAGAGCGCTATCAAGTCCTAGGATTCTTCTGTTGCGCAAACTATATTCTCAAAGTCGTCGGTTAACAACCTCAAGATTTTCTCCACCACTTAGCAAGCGGGCAGCGCCTCTCCATTTCTACCGAGCTGATTCACTACGGTCTCAACTCGGGAGACGTACTCGGCAACCCCTTCAGCTTCCTTCATCCTCATCCTTTCAAGCTCGCCTTTGAGAGTTTGAAGTCGAACTTGCTTCACATGGTTATCCCTTTTATATGCCTTCTCCAGAATATCCCACGCTTCTTTTGAAGACATCACATTTGTTTTCTTCTCAAAGTCGGACTCATCAATAGCTCAATATAGCACGTACATAGTTGTTTTGTCCTTTGCCCATGTTGCTTTTAACGTAACAAGCTGGGGTATCGTCATTTCTCCAATGTCTTATGGTTCCTGGTGCCCATTTTCGACCACCTCCCATACTTCTTGGGAACCAAGGAGAGCCTACATCTGCAGGCTCCAGTTATCATAGCTGACACCTTTTGATAACTTCGACAGAGACATGCTGTTAGCTAAGCTGGCCATCTCGATCAAACTCTCTAACTCACTCAAACACTCAGGCTCTCAAGCTCTGATGCCAATTTGTTGAGAAACAAGTCTTTCTATGGATAAATATTCTCTATATTCAGATTTGTTGTATTTTGCAATGAAGCACTACATGGTCCTTTTATAGGCCTTTGGACATGACCCTTCAACTACATTCATTAAATATAATCACTACCTAAACCACAATTAATGAACTCTATTGCATGCTTAATCAATGCTAGACCCATTCTCAACCTTTTACAATCTTCTAGACAATTAAATTAACAACTTCCAACTACCCACATTTAAGTTTACCCAACATCCTTATATAAATATTTAGCAAAAGAAATGTAAAAGGAACATCATACTCCAACCTTAACACTATGTCACAGTAGTGTCCAAGCAAACAAATCGCTTGAGCAATCAACTAACATTCAAGTTTCATTGAGAAACAAACACGCTACTCAAGTGCCCAAATGGAAGCTCACATGAGGAATGACTACTACAACATTATAAATAGGACTTGTTTTTGTGATAGCTCATATGATTAAGAGTTAGGAGTTTAGAATTTCTCTCTTCTCTTATAGTTTAGTATTAGAGAGTGCATGTGGTAGAAAGAGAAGTTGGAAAATGAAACTTTTACTTACTTTAACGATGTGTATTTGCATACAAGTAATCATATATCACTATTTTAGATTTGAATGTATTCGTCTTTCCTAATTAACTATGAATTATAATTTAGCGTTATCTTTGATTTGATTTTGATGATTTAATTATTTTTAACGCTTAACTCTGTGATAAATTCATAATTTTTAATATAAAATTCTAAAGAAATATATGGGATATGATCTTTAAAATTGGATTTGATTAAAATCATTTCAATATATTAGCTTCGTAGGAATAAGTTTTAATATATTGCTTTGTTTTGTTTTTAATGTTTTAATGATGTAAATTCACTCAATATGTTAAGACACTAGAATAAATTTTAATATCTTGATTGATTATAATGATTGTTTACTATGGAGATATTTGTGAAATTTGCAATGAACAGGGGTGGTAATGAGATGGGTACGAGTTTGACTATCACGTTTCCATCGTCAAAATAAAAGTTCATCTCAATTATCGTCCCAAGGGTATGGGAGTTTTGTCCCATTTCACCTCATTTTACCTGCGCTAATATCCTATCAATGAGTTACTTAAGAAGTAAGACACAAAATCAGTATGTCATTGTCCATGTAAAATTGTAGGAGTCCAATCTCAAACCTAATAAGACATTTACTACTTTTTATACTAAAACGTGTTGAAAGAAATGTAGAATTATAGAAACAAAACCAATTTACCAGTAGAGGTATGTCTAGCTCTCAAATCTAATAAGAAACACATTATGATTGATTAAAATTAATTGAAAACTATAAAATTAAGAAGTTTTATCAAATTAGACATAAAAGCCACAAAATTTTGGAACTTCAAATAAATTTCAATCAATGACAGAGATTGTGTTGAAAAGAGTGTATTAAATAGTGTTTCCAACATTTCTCAACTAATTAATTAGCTTAGAAATTAGGTAATGCAGTAAAATATGAGTGGTGGCATTGGAAGAAGAATAATGAGAAAGAAACTTACCGCTTTCTTCAATGTAGCAAGTGCAGCCATAACAAAAGCAGCAGATACATTGGCAATTAGAGTCCCATATGGAATCCATTTGAGCAACCCTGCTTTTCCTAAGCCACGACCATTGAGCCGTGCTAAGAACCATCTAATCCACACACCTATTGGTCCAACCATGCAAGCAAACCACAACTCAGCAGCACTGCCACCATACCTGAACTCAGCCTTTACTAATACACCACAGACACCCCATAACATTATTAAGATCACCAAAAACATCATCAAAATTGTCAGCTGACGGCTATTGCTGTCTACTCTGGTGCTGATAATAGAGCCATCACTTCCAGCTCCACAACTCAGCTTGCTAAGAAGCCACCTGAAACCCTTAGCAGTTTCAATCCCAAATATGATGGAGAAGGCAACAAGAAATAAACCTGAAAATTTCCAGTAGTAAGACCAATTCAATTTTTCAATGACCCAAGTTGATGGATGAAATAGAAACCTACCTACTTTAGATGGTCATGAATGTATGTTCCAACCAATGTTAATAATTTGCCTATGTAAGTCTTACAATAATTTCTCTTGTAAAGCACTCTTGCTCATCACACTTATTTACCTACTACAAATCCAAGCGAAGCGAAAAGCCAGTGACCAGAAACACTGAGTTCAAGCATTTTTTGATTCCAACCACTGAAGGTTGTAAGGCTCCCTAAGTAGCCAGTTGTTATTGCTATGGCTAGATGCTCCGACACATTAGATATGTCTCCTTTGAATACAACACCAAACCATCCCATAAGAAATGAACCTATCTGGAATAAAACGAAAAGAAAATTGCATTACCAAGTTATCTGAATCAATTTCCTTTTTAATGAACTTCAAAATGGACTCAAGTTTCAGGTACACCTAAATAACAATTTCAATTTTTATTTCATTGATTATATTAAAGGAATACCAAAACGAATTTGCAACTCCATTCCATAAATAAAGGACTTAAGCAAATTTAAAATATCTGAAATTAACTGTATTATAGGAAGATTTATCAAAAAAAATTTGTTGCATATTCTGCAGATCAAAGATTTATAAGTGGGAAATGGTAAATCAGCTTCTGCCATGAGAAAAGGAACAACTACTTGGTGTTCAGAGCATATATTAAAGATGGCCCGAAGTCAGATAATTCTTTTTGGTTAAACATAGAGGATTCTTTTAAACCTGTTATTTTAATGCCTGAATTCATGTTCTTGCACAAATAATTATTCACTGTTGGTATTTGTGAATATGACTTAATCTGTATGTAACTGATACAAAAAAGTTATGAATCTGGAAAAGAGGACGCACCATATTAGAAGGAAGGTCAAGGTAAAGCAGAGTTTGGTTGCTTGTCACATTGCCAACCCCAGGGCCAAACAATTTTTGCAGTAAATATCTTGTCAAGACCTGCATAGTATCATGACAACTTGTGCGTTACAAAATTCTTGAGGATAACTACTGCACGAGTCCTAACATGAAATTTGACGATAAAAAGGTTATAGCAGTGCTAATTCAGACTGAAAACATTCCATACCCTCCAACTTACAAGCAAAATAAGTATGAATTAAGAAAGCAGCACATATAAGTTACACACTCTGCATGGACAGTACTGAAGAAAAACATTACACACCAAATACTTTTCAGCAGCTTCCTCGTGAAAAGCAGATGGTAGACCAAAGTATTTTACATCAACTGAAAAAATATTAACACCATAGCAATTCTAATGTAGCAATGATTTTATCATCAGTATATGTGAAATTTCAAGGAAAAATGTTAACCATATATATTACCCCAAGAATTCCAAAAACAGCTAAATGAACCATACATGAAGCATAGTCCAGCAATTTCGGCAAACCTCCACGAGTTTCCTGAGAGCAAATAACAACGTTAAAACACTAAAGCAGCATGAAATGGCATTCAATAACAGATACGGTAAATTACATTAAAAAAGAAAACTAAGAAACCAACAACCTCCTACCCGATATGAAAGTGTTGAATAGAACTCACATGATTTATGGCTTCAGAGTCCACTATTGCACCTGTTGAAAGAGTGGAGTTTGGGTGCAATATTTCCTCCTCTTCAGTTGAAACAACAACTTCATTTTCTTCTGGCCTGATGTCAAAAGAGAAGTGGGTGCTACCACTCTCACTGTGTCTGGTGCTTGGAAGAGCTCTATCCCCAATATCTCCAGCCTCTGAAACCCTCTCACATTCGTCATCATTATCTGTATGGTGGCTTATATGACTTGATATGCTCGTTGAACGCCTTCTGATCGAAGAACCTGTGCAACTTAGTCTCTCCATGTGTAACAAAAACAAGGTCCTTCTCACAAACACATGGTCCTCTTCTACTCGACTACCACCATAAACTGCATTAGTGCATCCAAACCTTGTTTGTTTTGCTCCCTGTTTCACGGAATCTAATTGGATAAATAGGTACTTGATGACCAACTGAACAACAATCTGGTACACATTGAGATATGTAACAAAAATTACTCTCTGTTTCAAAACAGAAATACAATACAACCAATCAGATAACACCATTTTCTTGTTTTAATAGTTAAAAATGAACAATTTCCACACTAACATAAAGAAAACGAAACAAACACGTTGTAGTCAATTTAATTCAGGATGATGCAAACATGCTATCTACCCACATGATGGTTTATGATTACAAGGATGTAAACATATTAAAGATATCAAGGCTTTAAAAATCGCTTCATGGTTGCAATTTAACCGCAACATTAAGGTTTTAAGAACTTTGCAGACAAAATCGGATTGCGTTGCAACTTTAATACTAAAGATTTACAAAAAAGTTGTGACTAGAATTGAAATGTAATTAGGGAAACTTCAAAAGTCAGGATATTGGAAGTGTCACTGGAATTATGCATGGACCAGGGCTACATTTGAAGTTATCGTTGAGCATACGCAATCCGCAAACTAAATTCAAAAGGGATAACGAATTACTGACCTAGACCAAACGAATTAAAACCCACGTAAATGTTAACCAAACCAAAATGACGTAACGTAGGAAATTAAGGAGATTCTTACCTACAAATGTGAATCAAGAGCTTGCTTTGGATCACTTGGATGTGAGTGACGTGTAGGGATGTCAAAACGGGCCAGCCCGGCCCGTTTTGACCCGGCCCGATTTTGGCCCGATTTTTACGGGCCGGGCCGGGCTGGCCCGCAAGGGTGAAACGGGTTACACTTTTGAACCCGGCCCGCAAGCTGGCGGGCTGGCCCGCGGGCTTTTTTCCATATGTTACATTTTCAGTCCAAAATCAGATTTC
>Ga0214542_1004581_pt1 | contig 27275 bp, 13 predicted proteins | sample CNSS1metaG_FD_160096 | JGI IMG/M metagenome (GOLD analysis project Ga0214542, IMG submission 160096) | Root nodule microbial communities from cowpea collected in UCLA plant growth center, Los Angeles, California, USA - CNSS1 | ecosystem: Host-associated > Plants > Roots > Nodule | place: USA...
CTGTATTTTTTCCTTTTTTTTTTTTTTTTTTTTTTTTTTTTCTTTTTTTTTTTTTTTTTTTTTTTTTCATTTTTTTTTTTTTTTTTTTTTTTTTTTTTTTTTTTTTTTTTTTTATGAAAGGTTTGATTTTTTTTTCAGATTGAAGTGCTATAATGTTGAGGAAAATAAGGCTTATGGATAAGGATCCAAGGCCCTTTGCAAATCAATTGGACTTTTGCTAAGTGTAGCATTTGTAATGGTGCCAACACTGTAGAGGACGTGATTTAGTTTTCTTTTCAAAATGAAAAAATCGTCGTGGAGGCTTCTAGCCATGACTAAAATTCTATATTTTGTGGTGCTTTTGTGGAATGAACTCGCGAACGGTCCCTCCTTTCTCTCCTGCTCATATTTTTAAAGCCCATGATTTATTTATACAATACCATATTACATAATATATCTACATTTTATTTTAACAACGACAAATTATTATTACAAATTGTTATAGTTAAATAAATTAATAATATATTTAAACAATAAAATTAATCTTTATACAATTAAACCAATAACAATAATAATTATTCAAAACACTAATTTATATATATAACAATAAAATCTATTTTAAATATTAAAAAATATAAAACGAAAAAAAACACGACCCGTGCATCACAAACAATGTTTTCTTATTAAACTTCTAATCAACATGATAGTGTCATTTCTTAATCTAAACAAAATAACAATCTATCTCATCACAAATTGATGATTCCAAATAACTTAAAAACACATAACATATAACACATGATATATAACAATAATTAATTATACGTAAATATATTATTATAACATATAACACATAATATATAGCAATAATTAATTATATGTAAATATATTATTATATCATTGTTAAATAAATTTTATTGTTGAATATATTTAAATTGGCAATTAAAACTTTACAAACTTTGAATTTAAATTATTGATTTATTGATAATAACATTAAAATCTGTTTTCTAAAAAAAAAATTTAAAAACCAAAAAGACGACTTGTACGCACGAGTCTCATGCTAGTTAGAATAACAAAATGGATCAATTTGGTCTTTTGCCTCGTCTAGTCCTTGGTTCGCAAAGTAAATTAATTTATTATTGAAAATGGGTTAAACAATACAATTCGTCCAACCTTAGAATGGACAGACGAGTTGATCCACAACTTTTTTTTTTTCTATTATTTTTTATTTATAAAATTTATATATTATATATATATATATATTTATATAATATAGAAAAATTATTATTTTTAAACATTCAAAAAAAGTTAAAAGTTAAAAAGGAGACCAAAAAAGATAAAGGTATATTAGAGATATATTAGACTAAAATTGATTTTGAGTTTTATTTTTTTTAAACATAATTTTACAATTAATTTAATAAATAAATATTAGTACTATTTTTTTTAAAATTTTTTTAATTTTGGAGACCTAAACACTTTACTTGCTTTATTTTTGAACCAATTTATTTATAATTATATGTACTAATATCTTATTCTAGAATTAAAATAAATAAATATATATATATATATATATATATATATATATATATATATATATATATATATATATATTGTTATTTTACATATATTAATATGTATATTACATGTTAGTTTATTTAAATTTTAAATATTTAAACTTAAAATTAGGAAAAATTTTAATAATTATTTTGGATATGTTATAAAATAAAATTAATAATAGAGAATAAAAAAAAAATAAAGATGAGAGAATACAAATCAAATATTTAATATAAATATTTACATAAAATAAAGAATTATGAGTATCAATTATATAAGTACCCCTTATCAAATTAATAGACAATGAACGATCCATGAGAAAATATAATTCGTAATTCATATTCATATTAAAATTAACGGGACAAGCATAAAGGCTGAAATTATTTATCTAATTAATTAGTTATTTGTACGTTTGGTTTGGTTTACTTTATTTTTTAAGTTACGGTTATATCATCTAACTTAAATTACATGGAAGAAGATTGCTGATATATGAGGAGCCATTAAATACGAATACGAATACCTTAGTTGGTTCTTAGAAAAGTCGTCGAACCATTCTTTGAAGCTTGTGAAGAACCAACTCCAACTCTAGTACTTTCAAATTTCCTCACTAATTATACTCTGAAATTATGGGAGATGAGAGGTGACTTAGCAGATGATTTTCTTTTATCTGCAAGACTTATTGCTGATTAGAGTAGCAAAATCATCCTTGTTAGAAAAAGTAGAAGTTAAGGATTTTTACTATTGTAAAGTTGTTGAACTTAGATGATCCAAAATATTTAACAAATTCAACAATAGTAAAATATTTTTTTGAGTATTTTTTGTTCTACAAAATTGTAAAATAGAATCTAGAAACCTGTTTTTTTTTTTTTTTTTTTTTTTTTTTTTTTTTTTTTTTTTTTTTTTTTTTTTTTTTCAGGTCCATTGATTGCAAAACTTCGTCACCAAAGTTGTTGAGACCCTGCAAGAATAATTAGTCCAGTTTATTTTGTAAGTATTCAAAATATCAAGGTAGGGAAAACAAACTCCTAAAAATAATCAACAAAAACTACTCGAGTTTGAATGTGTCCACATGGAGAAATTATTACATGATAGTGAACCATATGGTTCTTAACCATGAATTAATTCCACGTCTAAATTGAAATGTTCATGTTTATATCCAATTAACCTCTTCTTCAATTAGCTCTTCTCATAGTTGAACCACCTTTTCTGTCTTTCCATTTTTAGGTTTCCAAATTATTTTATTTAAAAAAATTATGATTTTATAGGTGATTACAACAATGAAATACTGAATATTATTTTTTTAAAATTATTTCAGAGACAGTTAAGACTGATTTTAATAATTTTGTAAGTTATAAAACTACTGACAATTACAACTACTAATAAATATAAATATAATTTTTAAAATTAATTTAGATACAGTTAAATCAAACTTTGATGATTTTGGTAGCTATTATTTCAACAGTTTTATTTCTAATAAGAGTGTTATCTCTAACAATATCTTTTAATTAAATTATTATTTTTAAAACTTGAATTACTTAAATAAAAATTTTTAAATTTATTTTAACTGATTTAATATCTTATATATAGAATAAAATCAAAGAAATGTATGTTTTTCATATGCATTATACTTTCAATTTTAAGCAAGTTTCAAATGTAATATTTTGATAAAATTTCATACATAATACACATTTGCGTTTATTTTTTTATTATATTAAAAATTTATTAAACTATTATTTTTTTATTAAAAATAATTATAAAAATAAATATTTTGTATAAGTTTGTTATTATATGATATTATAAATAATTATTTGAATTAATTTTCTTTCTTTCTTATAAGTAATAATTTAAATTTAAAAAGGTAGTTACTGAATAATAAAGATGGGAAAAATAAAATGTAAACTTCAAAAAGATAAATCTGTATATAAATAAGTATACATGTTAAAATTCTTTTCGTGTTTGTGGCAGTGTTGTGTTGTACCTAGTCTGTTCCTTGGGGGTTGCTTTGTTTGGAAGAAAGGCTCTCCTAGAGGTTAGAAAGTGCAGCTCAACATTCTGTTACCGCGATTACTGTATTTATTTATCTTTCTTTTTTTCCTTGGCGGAGCATGATTCTATAGTTCAATTCAACTGTTCTAACTTTCAGTGTTTCATCATTTACATTACCTGAAAACATCTTCTTAGTTGGTATCCCTGCAGTTGCTCTGCTAGGCTGAACCAATTTCAACTGATGCCTTTAAGAGGGTTCATGTTTTGTTTCAAAATATTAAACAAGACTCTAAGACTTGTGCCAGGGTCCGTCGTGTCGTGCTTGTTCTTTATTACTATAACCCTTGTTTTTCTGTTTGATCAAAGGAAGGAAGGGCTTTGGTTTAAAAATTTAGAATTGTGAAGAAGAAAAATTATTTACGGGACTAAAATTTCTCTTCAATTTATGTTCGACTTTTATTACTGAAGGACTTGGAGATCAGAGAAACGTGATTTTTAATTTTTTGGACGTACTGAGCAAATTACTGTAAAATCTATTGTCTCACCCCTTTCATTAATATTTGTAAGGGCACAATCAAGCAAAGATACCTTCTCTTTTCCAACATACCTTAAAATTGGTTATCTCTACTCCACTCTACGCCACTCGTTTTGACTAAGCTTTTTTTTTAATTTCTATTTCAGTGGCCTCGTTTAACGATGGGTGGAAGTTCTATTGATGATGATTGGGAGCTCACTTCTTCCTCATCTAATGAGGTTCGGACAGTAGTCTTAGTTGGGCGAACTGGTAATGGCAAGAGTGCAACGGGTAATACCATTCTCGGAAGGAAGGTCTTCAAGTCAAAGGCAAGCTCTTATGCTGTTTCCACCACATGTGAATTGCAGACAGCAGAACTAGAAGACGGACAACGTGTTAATGTTATTGACACCCCAGGTAAAGGCATGGTAACATATTTTCAGGAGCATGTGTGATTGTGATAGGAATCACACTCCTAATTCCCTATTAGCATACTCCCGTGGGCCCAAATCCCCTAGGTTATAGCCCAATACAGCCGTAGGTAAGAATTAATAGGGTGGGGGGCGGCCGAGTTGGTGTAGATTCCATTAGGGGTGTAGGGAATATTGTTGTTAAGTCTAGAGCTTTTTCTCGTACTTGGGGTACGACTCTTATCCTTCCCTGTTTTTTCCCCTTTTATTATCAATAAAACAATGATTATTCAATGTTATCTGGGAATTGCTATCATTTTTGTTTTCTTTGAAATTTTCTATGCACACTATGATAATGTCGCGATTGGACACTACGACGAGTCTTAAAACTAAGGGGCATTGCTGAAGGTTCAAGATCAATTGGTACTTTCTAATGATGCCACACTAAAGGAACAAACATTTTAATTGAGTACTTTAATGACTGGTGTCAATGAGATTGTTAATTGGGTCAATTGGCATAGGTTTAGGCAAAGGGTTGGGACCAGCCACTCTAATCACGAAGAATTTGTGACTAATAGCAAGAAGGGTTGAGTGATAATAGTGTCCGCGAGATTGCCAACTGGGTCAATTGGCACAGGTTTAGACAAAGGGTTGGGACCAACCACTTCAGTCACAAAAGATTTGTGACTAATAGCTAGAAGGGCTGAGTGATAATCCTATGGGTTGGTTTGCAAAGATAGAGACTTACTTTACTGTTCTAGGTGCTCTGTTAGACTTGCAATTGCAATGATAGTTGGCACAAGTTTGTATGGAAGGAATAATATGGCACTGATTCAAGGTGTTGCGTGACTTTGATCATTAGCCGAGTTGGGAGATGCTTAACTGATCACCCATGGGTTGCTGCGGTGATCACCAATCTGGTAACCCATTCTCCCAATTGAAGCCTCTTTAGAAGGATGGCACCTACAATGAATATGTGGTATCATTTGAAGTACTAATGACCCAAGTTCTTCTAATGGTTGAGGAGCAATACATGGGTTTTTTCAAGTCTGGAAGAAACATGCTTGGTGGTCGTAGCCTATGCAAAACCAGCATAGATTAATATTCATGGCATGTCTGATTGAGCAAAAGTTTGCTTGAACAATGTCTTTTGGATGCTAGAGCAGAGGTGAAATTAACATTCCTTACGTCTGGCCATTACCCCAATTATCCAAGGAGTTCACAATTCAGTGAGCTCAACTAGGAGCTCTAATGATAATAAGCCCAACCGAACCCTAGCGCTTAATTTTCAGTTTCAAGGTAGATCATGAATCGCCTGTAGTGAGAATTAATGGACTGACGGGAAAGGGCCTTTGTTTTAAATGTGGGCAATACCATAGCCCAAGTCATCTATGCCAACACTTGTTTCACTTGGTTTAGGACGGAGAGGAGCCAAATATTGAATCTCTAATAGCCATGGAGGGGAAGGAGGGCGAGGAAGGGAGTGAGATGGTATGCCAAATCTGAAATTGTAGATCCTACGACCCCAAAGAGCTTTCTTGTTCAAAACCCCTTAAATTTGAAGGACTTTTGGAGGGGTACTAAATTCTAATCTTAGTCTATAGTGCTTCCAGTCACAACTTTATGCCTTTGTAGTCCGTTGGGGCTCTAGGAATGAGTTTTACTAATACGTGGGGCTTTAGAGTCAGCTTTGGAAATGGTAGCTGGTGTCCTTAGCAATTCAACTTTGGAGACTTTATTCCTCCCAAAGAAGTATTAAGGTATTCACAGATCACTGGAGCCTAAACCATTTTCTTCATCAAAAGACCAACAATGTGTTACCTAATTGAAGTTATTTATAAGCCTAGGCCTGAGAATAAAGCAGCTGGTGCTTTTTCTAGCAGGGACAATGTTGGCGACCTAAACGCCCTTTCTGTGAGCCCTTATTGGCCGGACTTTCCCAAACTAAGGGAAGAATTATTCTTGATCCAGATTTGAACCAATTAAAGGAAATGCAATAGGTTGATCCGAGTTCTAGTCTAGCTTATGAGCTGAGGGAAGGTTTGGTTTTTTTAAGGGTCAGTTGCTATTGCCCAAGCAGTACACCCTCATTCATATCTTTCTGAGTTTCATTCCACTTTAGTAGGTGGATGTTTCGTGTTCACTAAGACCTAAAAAGTATTACAAGGACCTTCTTTGACTAGGCATGACAAAGAGAATCATGGAATTTATTCGTGTGTCAAAGAAGTAAACTTTCTGCTATGTCTTCCCTTGGTTTGTTTCAACCTCTTCCAATTCCAGAATGGACTGAGGAAGACATTTCCGTGGATTTTATCACCAGGTTACCAAGTTACATGGTTGTGAGGTCATTTTTGTGGTGGGATTGCTTATTTAAGTATACTTATCTCCTTGCACTTAAACATCCTTTCCCAGAAAAGTCAGTGGCTTAGTCTATTCCTAAATATGTTGTCCAGCTGCATGGGTTCCCAAGTCAATAGTAGTGATTGTGGTCTCTTATTCCTCGGTAGATTTTGGAAGTTGTTTTTGTCTTCAATTCAAGGTACTGTTCTAGGGATGAGAAATTTCTATTATCCTAAAGTTTTTTAGTAACATTCCTTCATTGTTTCTCATCAGAGCAACTCAAAGAGTGGTATATTTTATTGTCTAAGGAGTTTTGGTATAACATCCTTTCACACAGCCACAGGTAAAATCCCCTTTGGGGTGATATGTGGTCACCTTCCTCCACTTGTGATCCCTTATTTGAAAGGGGAAACTATAGTAGATTAGGTTGAAGTCTCGTGACAATTGAAGTGTCATTTCCATTGGAGCCCAATAAAATATGGAAATCGCATGCTAATGCACACAGGAAACAAGCCAGTTTTTCTGAACGTGATTGGGTTTACATCAAACTTTTAGGTGCCGTCTTGCATTGGTGAAGTCAATTTTACTGAACGGGATTGGTTGCTTGCTGAATCAATACTAAGTTGTCACCAAGGTACTACGGTTCCTTTTAGGTGCTGTCTCACATTGGTGAAGTCATCTAGAAGCTCTTATTTTCAGTGACAACATGCATCCATCCCCTGTTCTACATATCTAAGCTCAAGCGTTCCAACAAATGACTTCATTAGCACCTCTATACCACCTCAGATGGCTATAAAAGGCCGTGATCCTTTGTTTCCAGAAGCTGTACTAACTACATGAAAAGTCGAACATGGTGGTTGGTCATTGGTTGGGTGGCTTATTCTTTGGAGATCTCTGCCAGTGAGAGGAAGCTATGTGGGAATCAATTGCTGCTATCAAGGAACAATTTCCTTTCTTTTGCTTTAAGGACAAGGCAGATGCGGGAGTCTACTAAGTGGGAATCAAATCAACTGCTGCAATCAAGGAACAATCTCCTTCCTATTGCTTTGAGGACATGCAAGATGCTACAAGCTACGGAGAGTTAGGAATTTTTCTATTAGGGGATCAAAACAGTTTTCCTTTGAGATGGAGAATTCATCCACTGAGAATGAAATTGGTATTGATAAGAATCACACTCCTAAGCCCTTTTTAGTGTGTTTTTGTTTGCCCAAATTCCCTAGGTCAGGGGTCCAACAAGAATTAGTGGGAGGGGCAAAGTTGGTTTTAGAGTTTAGAGCTTATTACGGATGTGGAGAATATCATCGTTAGTGGGAGTCTAGAGATTTCTCTCAGACTTGTAGGCTATGACTCTTATCCTTCTTTTTTTCCCCTTCTATTGTCAATAAAATAGTGAATTATTCAATAGTAAATAGAAATCTCATCAGATTGTTTATCTATTTCCTTTGTTTCTTTCTTGGAAGCTTTTGTTACATTCATCTGACGTACAGAGTTTCACAGGATTATTTGATTTGTCTTCTGGATCTGAGTTTGTTGGAAAGGAAATTGTCAAATGCATTGATTTAGCTAAGGATGGGATCCATGCTGTCATTGTGGTGTTCTCGGTTAGAACACGCTTTACTGAGGAAGAAGAAACTGCTCTACGGAGCTTGCAGTCATTATTTGGAAGCAAAATTGTTGATTACATGATTGTGGTCTTCACTGGAGGAGATGAATTGGAAGAAAACAATGAGCGCATGGAGGATTATTTAGGTCGCGGATGTCCAAAGGCTTTAGAGGTTTTTCTTTGAGCATTGCAATCCAGATTAAACTCTACTTTTTTTTCTTATATTCATTGGATTTTTAACCTTGTTGTACCAGTTACTGTGGTTTAGTTGTCTGTTTCAATTGAATGACGGGCTTACAAATCTTTGAACACATTCTACCTTCGAGTCAAAACTTTGATAAATTCATTTGGTCTTTGCTGAAATTTTAAATATATATTGTTAATTTTGAAAATGTATACACAATTATATTTTTTGGCTGGTACATCCAATTTATTCATGCCCCTTAGTAAGTGATTACCTAAACCTTTAGAATGTATTTTTTAACTCATTTTCCTGGTGCACATATCTTTATTCATGTTTGGTTTGGATATGCTTTAAAAAGCATACATTTATTCCATAGCCTTTTTCTAGTTTTTCCTTCTAGAAGCTGCTTTCTAAACTTATTAGAAAAGTAATAAAACTGGTTTTATTTTAAGATTTTAATTTTTCATAGACTAAAACTTATCTAATTATAACTAAGTTTAACATATTTTTTAATTAAAACATTTTTTTCTTATGAAAATCACAAATAAACAGGTCTAAACTAAACACCCGTCTGATGCCATTTGGAGATTAAAACTTTTACATGCAGAAAGATTGGTGCAATGGCTGTCATCTGCTCTTGTATCATGCTTGGCAAATATCTTGTGTGGAATTCGATTGTATATGTTGTGAACTTTCTTATTGGTATGTCTTGTAAGAAAAGATATAAATAGCCGAGTAGCAGAATTCTTAAAAGTGCTTCACTTGGCTTGTTTTTGTGTTGGGTCAACTCTTGTAAAAAATGTCTGTGAGACTCTAATTTTGGTGGTTTTATTTGGCATTTATTGAATCTCTCTCTTGATTTAGATGTTAAACTCATCAAAATTTGTAATTGCCAACAAATTCCAGCTAATAAAGTGTTATTTTCTGCTTCTTTTAGTGGCATGATACTCTTCTGTCCTGGTTGAATATATCTTGGATTATGGGAAAGTCCATCTGCTGAATCTCAAATTGGAAATTCTTAGTTTTGTTGATGTTCAACTGAAATATTGAATTTAACTGCACTGTAGGAAATTCTTGGTCTGTGTGAGAATCGTGTTGTACTTTTTGATAACAAGACTAAGGATGAAGGGAAACGTTTTGGACAAGTTCAAAAACTTCTCTATTTTGTAAACATTGTTCTATCACGAAATGGTGGACGACCTTATACAGATGAGTTGTTTACAGAACTGAAGGTGAAGCCTTTGTGAACATCAAATCTTGGAAAGCATTACATGATATCAGTTAATTCATCTTTTCATTCATTTGACTGCAGAAGGGAGCAATGCAGCTGCATAAGCAACAAAGAAAGGTTGATTCTTTAAAAGGACAATATTCTGAAGATGTAATATCGGAATTTGAAAAGCAAATGCAGCAAACATATGATGATCAATTAAAGCGAATTACTGAGATGGTACCGTACCCTTTACATCCATGTCTTCTTATATTAACCATTTTAATTAACTTGATGTCATTTAACATTTTTTTAAGTTAAATAATGTGACTCTTTTATTTTAATTAATTTTTTATAGCGCTTTGCATATGTATTGCAGTGTAGTGCTTAATAAGCAATTTAGTTGATTAAAATCAGCATTTACTCGGTATTTAAACTCACTGAATAGTTGCACTCATTCGGATAAAATACTATTGGTGTTTTGGCATAGGATCTAAAATTGGATAAATCTTGTTTAATTTCATAAATTAAGTAATATGTGATAATCTTAGTTTTCTTTGTTGTGTACATGCATATTAATTATTAACGAGCCTTATGAAATTGATAAGTGAGCTCTTAATAAGTAGTTTAGTGGGTACATTCCAGAAGGAATAGATACTCCATCCCGACTCAAATATAAGCAAAAAAAGAGTTATGTTGGGTGAACTTTTTTTAAATAATTTTAATTTCTACACTGTAATTCCTAAAGATACCACCATTAGCTAATGTATGTCCGTGATCAGAGTATGATGCTCAGGCTCCACCCATATTGCATTTGGTCCATCCTATTTCATGGGGAGTCCATTACACTTGAATAATCTTCATACATGCTTTTCTTGGCCTGCAAACAACCGAAAATGTCTTAATAATTTTGAGTTCATGAATAGTATAGAATGCATGCTACTTGTGGCCAAAAGAATCAAAAAGATTCAAAGCAGTGAAACTTCTGCCTTGATATGGTGGTATTGAGTTTGCTATCCCTCATACTTAATTCTCTTTCTCTGTCTTTCTCCTTCTCCCTCTCTATCTCTCTCTCTCTCTCTCTCTTTCTGCTTCTCCTTCTTCCTCTCTCTCTTTTATTAAAATATCAAGAATAGTGGATGGTGTGTGTCTCTGTGTGTGGAGGAATTCAAATTGAAAGCTTAAATTGATTTTTACTTGTAAATAATAGGAGTGGTAATTAATGTTGAAATTGGATGATATTAAGAGATATGGTGTCTAGTGTCGAACTTGAGTTCAAGATGTAACTAAATATGTTGGTCTTTGTCTAGTCTCTGTTCGGTGAAAGAATAGTCTATTCGTCATTGAGCGTGCTGTCCATGTAATCCACTGTTGTTCACTGCTGTATGTAGTTGTCCGCTCCTGTTTGCTGCCGATTTTTGTCCTCCAACCCCTCGATCTTGTGAGCCTTTAGGAGCATGACCCAACCCTGGTGAGTGCGCATCCATACTCCGACTGACGCACCGTCGCATGCCATCCAAACGCAGTGCTTCCCTAGGCGCATGTGTCTCATGAGCTGCCTTCCAATGGTCAGAATCTTCCTGGACCCCACGATCAAATTCATTACAGCTTTCTGAGCCCGTTTCGGCCCTCTGTTCTTTGTTCTGAGAGCATTTGGTGTCTTCTAATGTTAATCTCAATTTCTCTCACTTGAAACCCCAGGTTTCTCTCTCTTGAAACCCTAGGTTTCCTTGTTGCGGTTCTGGATTGTCTCCCTGTATTTCCTCAACTTGTCTTCAGGAACTATCTCATTTGCCATAATTTCTACTTGTGAAAAAAAATAGGTAGTAGTAGAGGAGGGCATCCTATAGGTAGAGAGCTCAATGTACTTATTGTAAAATAATGGGTCACATTCAGGAAAGTTGTTACCCTTCACACAACACCTAACAATAAATCCTATTAAAGGTTATTTATTTTAACATTAACTAGTCATTAACTATTACAAATTTGTTGATCATTAACTATTACAGATTATAGGAAATCAGGATCATTGATCCTTGATTATTAGGCAAGAATTTAATGTATTTGATTAGTATAAATATGTACTATGTGATCTGCATTAGACACACTACATCGGACCTTTTGTCGGAGCCATTACCAGAGCTTCCACCATTGCCATTGCTGGAATTGTTGCTACCATTGCCTTGCCATTGCCAGAGCTTTTTGTATAACTTTTATGTTTTATTTAAGAAGGGGCTAAAGAATCCCTATCATTTATTTAAGCATGGTAGCTCCACTAAGCAATGCTAGTCTTCTAACTTCAGAAATTCATGCACTGCATGCTGAAATTGAATGTCTAAAATCTCTCATGGAGTCTATCAATAAGTGACCTTTTGGTACTTGCTCTCTATCATGATTGGTAAGAAATCTAACTCCTCTTTTAATGTTTTTAAAACTTTATCTAAGGATTCTTGGGTTCTAGATTTTGGTGCAACATACCATATGATCCCTTATTCATCTCTTTTAATATCATATATTTCTCTTCTCGGTAACCACACGACGGTTGTGAACCGGACTCATCCCAAAACTTTCTATAATCTTATTTCCATTAAAAACTTACCCATGACCTAAAGTGTTATGTAATCTTCTTTCTCACTTATTGTGTTTTCTAGGATATTTCTACAGGGAGCACAATTGGAACGGTTAAGGAACAAGTAGAGTTGTAATGCTTTAATAACTTAGGAACTAAAGATAGTAACAAACAAGTACCTCTTGTCTCCAATCTTTTATATTTTTTAGTCTTCTAAAATTTGGCTTCTCCATTGTCGTTTAGGACATCCCTCTTTTTCTATTCTAAAGTCTATGTTCCCTTCCTTATTTTCTAAAGAGTCTATTGAGTTGTTTAAATGTGAAGTATGTCAACTTGCTAACCATCATGCTATTAGCATTGCTCACAATCCAGTTCAGCTTGATAGGACCAAACACATAGATAGGTTGACACTTTATTAAAGAGAAACTAGATAGTGGTCTTATTACTACTTCTTTTGTTCCATTTGAGCATCAATTAATAGATCTATTCACGAAAGGTCTTCCTACCGAGCCATTTCATGATCTTACATGTAAGTTGGGAATGATTGATATCTATTCACTAGCTTGAGGGAGAGTGTTGTTAATAGGATATTAAGTGTTCTACTAGAAGTTGTTACAAGCTGTTAGAAAGTTCTAAAGATCTCTTTGTAATTATTACTTAGAGGCTAATGTACTATTTCAAATGAATGAATTGAATAAGAATTTTCTTTCTTTCAGATTATTCCTTTCAAGTTGTTTTCCTTGCCTTCACTTTTACACCCTTGGAGCTCTAAATGCACTCCCTCCTTTTGGCTGCACTACTAGCTCCTATTGGGGGCTTGAATATCCTAGATAAATCCTATTTTACCCATTATTATTTTCACTAAAATTATAAAAAAATAACTCCTAATTTTTACAAGTCCACGATAAAAACAAAAAAATTAAATAATTATTTTGGTGACCGTGAACATATTGTCTTGACATGCTTTTAGTTACCCTCCTTGGAATTATGTGTTTTTGTTCTTTATATTTATCCTCATTCATGTACTTATTAGAGTAGGCGGGTAGAGGTGCTAAGAAAGGTGTATTTGAACGCAAAAATTTTACAAGAATGGGCAGCTTATCTTCAAGTTGTACTCAAGTGGAAGCGGGAAGGTGTTGCTATCTTTCATATGAAGAAAATGACAATGTAAATCTGATATCATTAATGATCTTTATTAGATATAACAAATACGGGAGGGCTAGAAAGCTTGTGTGGTAAGTCCTGTTACACAGGTATGATTGGACAATAAGGTGGTGAAAGATAATCCAAAACTAAAAGCTTTATCAGTCTTTTTCAACGAGAATTTGGATGGGATCGTAGGACAAGTTAACTGAAAGGGTTAAAAAGTTTCCTTTTCCTCTAGACTATCAGATATTTTAACGTAGCCCCGGCCACCAGTTGGTAGGTTTTATGGGGAAGAGTATACGTTTGGCTAGATAATTTTCAGCTTGCATGTGGCCGTGCCATTATTCTAATGCATTTTAATCTTTAGTGTTACGGGCTTACACTCTAGCAGAAGGTCTTGACTCCCACGAGTACACGTGGCAAAGCACTGAATACAGTATTGACATAATAAGTGGAGCGTTATCTCTAATATTTTAGTTTTGGATTAATTATATGAATTTTTAGGTTGAATCAAAATTGAGTGAGGCAACTATGAAGCTTAAGCAACAGTTAGATGAAGAGCAAGCTGCAAGACTTAAGGCTGAGGAGAAGGCAATGTTAGCTCAAATGAGATCAGATGAAGAAATACGTAAACTGAGAGAACGTCTTGAGAAGGCCCACGAAGAACTTCGCAAGCGAGCTGAAGGTCGTTGTGCCATTCTTTGACAGTACCTAATTGGAACTTCAGAGAATTTATTTGTTATTTTTCTCTAGGATGGTGACATCAAATAGCAGTTGCTCTTTCGCGGTGTTAATACTTTGTACAAGTACCATGGCAAATATGCAATTACTTTTATTCCATGTTTGACAATCATAGATTATGGGATTGGTGAAGTTTTCTAATCTGGTTTTCGTACTTAGTAATATTTCAATGCAAATTCAGTGTTTTCTGTCGAATTCTAAGTGCCATGTCACCCCTTCAATAAGTGTAAGTACTTATACTCTTTGTTAAAATCTACTATATTTGTTTTATGTTTTTGATTGATTAATTTCTTAATTACTATAAACTAGGAAACTTGCTATTATGATTGCTAGTTGGTGCTTCTTTTAGTGAGATTTCGGTTGTAGTCTCTTGCTATATTTGCTTTAGTGCAGTAAACCGGATTACGAGTCCATGTTAAGAGTCAAGAGAGTTTACTCTGTTGGGATCAATTGTAGGAAACAGGGAGTATCTCTCATCTTGTTCCTTTCTGCGAAAGGTTTTGTCCGACCAACAACTTATGCCAGGCCTGGGAATTGGAAGCCTCATAGGATGAGAAAATAATCCATTTATTTGTCATTCATTTAGTTTATGTACAAGTATATTTATCGAATCCATCCAACAAAAGTATAGAAAAAGGAATTGGATCAAATTCATCTGTTTAATTCTAAAAATGTTAATGGAATTCATTAGTTTTCAAAATGCAATGAAACAGGCAATATCTAATCGATGTGTAGTTAGGGATGTTAAAACAATCTGTACCTGCCAATATCCGCGGATAAAATTCGCAGCAGATAGGAATCGGATATTAAAAATGGATATTCGCTACCCGTGGATACGGGTATTTTTGATACTCGCATGTTAACGGGACGGAAATGGGTATCATATCTGTACCCGTTAAACTTTAATTCAGAACAATACCCTCATATATATATATATATATATATATATATATATATATATTTGAAAAAAAAATTATGAGTCTTTATTCAATAATGTTGGTCAGATTCTTACCCCACATCGGAGTAGATTACTTCCAGATACTATGGAGGCATTGATATGTCTCCAAGACTGGTTATAGACCAACATGAAAGGTAATGAAATTAACACTTTTACTTAGATATTTTAAGTGATTGTTAGAAATTTTTAATGAACTCCTTATGTTTACATGTTCTTCTAGATTAAAAATTGACAACATGAAACTTTATACAATATTACAAGATGTGGACATTAATGAAGTTAGTAATTTCTTTAATATTTCATTCAAAAATAAACTACAATATAAATTGTTAGTGATGTTTTATTTGTTTGTTTTTCAAGAATCAATTGGAGAAAATGGATTTGTTGATCCAATCACTAATTATGATTAAATATTTGTTTATTAAAATACTTTTGTAAATATCCGCGAGTACTAGTGGATACCCGCAAATATGAAAAAAATAGGCGGGTACCCGCATAACGGATACCCGATGAATATGATACGGGTACGTGGTGAATATTTATCCTGTGGGTAGGGTACGGGGAAGCTACTACCCGTACTCTACCCGTCCCGTTGACATCCCTATGTGTAGCAAACATATTAACAAAGTATAGTTTGAAGAATGCACATTAGGATTTATATAGGTTCATCCCAAATGTCAAGGTTATTTTCGGTTGTTAAAAAATTTCACTATTCAAATTCCTTGACAAATATAAATGTTTTTAAGTATATTTGTTAATTTTTCCCTCGATTGGAATAATAAGAACTACTCTCTAATTAGATTAGTCTCTAAATCATTTCTCTTTAATTTTTTTCATATCAATATCTTCATCCTGCCTTGCTTTAGTTAGGAAAATTTTTTATATAATCTTTAGAGCATTTTGTTTCTTCTAAGCTCGAATTATTTATAATCAATTACTTGAGGGTTAAATATATTTTTAGTTTCATCATACTCAGTGAAAATTAAAATTAGTCAATTTTTAAAACTTTAACCTAATTTAGTTCTCCAACTTTAGTATTGTATAAATTTAGTCATTTCAATCAAAATTTGTTAACACGTTTCAAAGACATCTTATGATAGCATTTGAGTTATTTACATTGTTTAACATATTTTTACTTCGATGTTATCATGAAATATCAAATAAACCTAACCAATTTAGTTAAAAGTATTAAATCTACACAATTATAAAATTGAGAAACTAAATTGAATCAAAATTTCAAAATAAACTAATTCTATTTTTTACCAAAAGTTAAGACATAAAACATATTTAACTCATTACTTGATCAATGAATTTGAATCGGTCGGATATTCTTCATTCAGGATATCAAACGTTTATATCGGTATAAACCCACCTTTTTCCAAGTACATTTCTTGAAATTTTTCCTTGTTACTTTTATAATTTTTTCATGCGTTCCTTCGCAGAGAATCAAAGGACTCTTTCTCTGAAAGAAATAGTCCATCTCTGTAAAGAAATGAAGGCCTTGAAAAAGACTGACGTTTACATCTACTACCTTCATATACTCTGACCTGTTTATTGTCAATTTTTTCGCCAAGTGACTTTGTTATTTCGAATCCTTAAAATAAAATCTAAGGCTATGGCCAAAACCCAGACAATAACCTACTTCAATCATTTCAAAGTAATACGTCCATGTTGACCTTGAGTCGTAAGATTTATAATTTCATAAAATAATAAAATACTGTTACTTTTACATGGGTTGAGCCTAACACCTCACTTTTGGGAAGTCTTCGTACCGACCATATAGGTACAGTACTAAATAAATAAAGACGTGCAAAAAAATGCAACACCGAGCCAGTGTGTTATTATGGCAGTAAAAAAGTTCAAACTGTATTCTCACATCAAATAATTTTTTTATTAATTGACATCACCTTATGAAGTAGAACCAATATATATGATTTACAAATAAGTATACAAGAACAAAATATAAACCTGCTTCATCTTGCTCATGTCAGGTGAGAAGACAAGAATTGAACCCTAAATCTCCCCGGCTAAACCAGGAGACTACCAAACTGGTGACAAGCAAATGCCCCATTTTAACTTTTCAAAATGACCACTGCCAGATTTGAATGGTAAAAGATCACATAGCCTTGTTGACATGAAAGTGAAGTTTTCAATAAAGAAGGAATTGGATAAATTGTCAATCCGGCAATAAATTGTCAATCCCGCATACCGAGTTCCACCTCAAGTTCATCATCATCTTCAAACAGCTTCAGAAGACGAGCATGCTGCTCTTCTCTCTTCTTCCTTTGCCATAATTTGAAAAGAAAAACACAGAATGCTATGACTGTCACCATACCAAGACATATAATAATTATCTTGAACCCCACAGAGCTTCTTGAAGCATGATGATTCATATATTCATTCTCATTTTTGGCATCTGAAGGATTGTTGTCTAGGCCTTCAAGGACACAAAATTTTCATAAGCGACCGATATAAGAGGCAGGGGACCTCTCCTGCTTTATTTTAAGAAATTAAAATAGATTAATGGATTAAAAAATTTTCTTCATTCACAGGTGTATGGTACATAACATTCTAAAGTAGTAACAAAGGCCAAAGGCTAAATTGTTAGATTTAACTAACTTGTAAAAGGGTGGAATTTCGAGAGCTATTAACATTTGATTAAATGTCCACTGCCATATCGGCATGGATTCCTTATCAGCGTATTTTAAACGCAAATAAAAAACACCAGACATAATTTCCTTGGTAAACCTAATAATTATCTGCACTTTACCTCGGTAACATTGTTAACAATGATGAGCAAATGATCAGAATCTCCACATAGACCACTTGTTGTATTTCATTTTATTGCACATAAAACCCTAAAAATCAAAATCATAAATTGTTCTATACCCTCAAATCAGCATTCATGGCATTCTCTCCCAACAGCAAGACACAAATTCATGAAAAAGAGTAGAGATACCCGAAAGGAGTTGCAGATGCAGAGAGATCAAGGCCAGGAGAAATGGGTACCGCAGAGACCTTATGATTAGCATCGTAGCTCACTTCTGTTCTCTTCTCTCTGCGCCTCTTTCTCTCTCAACAAATCTAGTTGAGGCGTAACTTCAACTATTTCAATTTTCACATCTGCAATCCAATCCAACATCAGACTCTCAACTACGTTAATTTCCCTTCACCTTCCTTTACTACCTGTACCTAGTTTTTTAACCTCCATGAATTTTGTAATTTCTCTTTACTACCATTGACAATGTTATATAAGATTTATCCGTTATGTTATGTGGTGTTATAAATGACTGCTAAAAACTTATTTTTATTCATAATGAATATGAAAGGTATTTTTGTTTTTATTTCATTTTACAAATAAATTATAATTGTGGAGACTTTATAATTATACAATTATAATTCATATTCGATTTTTTATGAATTTGTAGTATCTTTGATAGAAAACAAATTATTAATTTCTTAATAAATTTAAATCTATTTAAAATTAACATATTTCAGCTAAATTTTTGCAATGATGATCATTGTTATGAACAATAGTTAATTGAAAAGAAAATATAAACATAATAATAACATTAGCCATTATAATATGTTTGTGGTTCTTTGTTTGGGAATCTATAAGTAGAGTTCAAAATGCAGTTTGATACACTTTGATTCCGTCTTTTTTTTATCATTTAATTATAAATTTTATTAAAAGAAAATCTCAAACAAACTGGTCTGGCACTATCCAAAAATTATTATTTGCACTAGGTGGCTAGCTTGAAGAAAAAACATGCTAAATCAGATACCAATCTAATTGGGAAACAATGAACAAATGAGTGGAAAACTGCATATTATTTTTTGTACAATTTTTTTAAATATACTAATCAATATTTTGTTTGTAATCCAATGATATATATTTCTTATGTGTCACGAATTTGCTTACAAGTTACAAAAACCATGGAGAGCTTACAAAGTTTTAAACTTTACTATTTAATCTTAGGAAAATGATATTTCAACAAAAGTATTTTTTACAAGTTTTTGACAATGGTGACGTGGCAGCGGTTTTTTTAAATTTTTATTATCAAAATGTAAGTTAGCACGTGCGGCAGAAAGAAAGGAAACTGAAATTAAAATGTAAGTTAGAGAGAGAAAGTGAGGAAGAGATAAAGGGGGAAAGTGAGGGTGCGAAGTGAGAAACCGTATCGGGAGAGAGAGAGAGGAAGCAAGGTCGCTGAAGTTTCTGGTTCACTAAAAGTGAGATTTTAGAAAGAGAGAGGATGGGAGAAAGCGAGAAACCGACAAAGGGAGAAACACGAAAGCGAGAAAGATAGAGAGAAAGAGGGATAAAGCGAGAACGGGAATGAGAGAGTGAGAGGAGTGAAGCATTGGAGATTAGTGGTGGAAAATAGCAGTCATTGCCGCCGTTTGGGTGGGTTACCGGAGACAGGTCGTAGAGGAAGTCGTCGACGACAACGAATTCGTCTTCCCGAGCGTACAATTAATATTGTGTTGGGACATTTGTTAAAAGAAAAAGGATATCGGGAGTTAATCAAATTAGTCAATTGTCATTTATGTGAATGTTAGGCAGTGCATGAATGATGGATAAAGGAATTTGTAAATTACTGAATTCATGAATGAATGATCCAAATAGCATATGTAAATGAACTTTACTGAAGTCTGCATTGAACAGACTAAACTTTGCATGTAACTCCCCACTTAGTTATGCGTCACTCCCCACTCATTTTTCGATTTGTTGTCTTGTGGGTTGTGTGTTGTTTGACAAAGCACCCAGTGTAGTTCATGGAGATTGGGTTATGGAGAAGAATTTGTAAGTCATTGAATGAAAGAGAAATGATCCAAATACCATATATAAATGACTTTGACTGAAGTCTGTACTGTCCATACAAAAATGTAAATGTTACTCCCCACATAGTTATTCGTTACTCCCCACTTAGTTTTGGATTGTTTTATTTGGTTTCTGTCTTGTTCATCAAAGCACCTAGTTTAGTTAATGGAGCATGGTTGATGGAGAAGACTTTGTCAATGATTGAATGAAAGAGCAATGATGCAATTACCGTATATGAACGAACTTTACTCAAGTCTGCACTGTGCAGTCAGAACATTGTGCGTAACTCCCCACATAGTTATTCGTTACTCCCCACTTAGTTTTGGATTGTTTTATTTGGTTTATGTGTTGTTCATCAAAGCACCCAATTTAATTAATGGAGCATGGGTGATGGAGAAGACTTTGTCAATGATTGAATGAAAGAGCAATGATCCAATTACCGTATATGAATGAACTTTACTCAAGTCTGCACTGTATAGTCAGAAAAGTGTGTGTAACTCCCCACATAGTTATTCGTTACTCCCCACTTAGTTTTGGATTGTTTTATTTGGTTTCTGTCTTATTCATGAAAGCACCCAGTTTAGTTAATGGACCATGGGTGATGCAGAAGACTTTGTCAATGATTGAATGAAAGAGCAATGATGCAAATACCGTATATGAACGAACTTTACTCAAGTTTGCACTGTGCAGTCAGAACATTGTGCGTAACTCCCCACATAGTTATTCATTACTCCCCACTTAGTTTTGGATTGTTTTATTTGGTTTGTGTCTTGTTCATCAAAGCACCGAGTTTAATTAATGGAGCATGGGTGATGGAGAAGACTTTGTGAATGATTGAATGAATGAGCAATGATCCAATTACCGTATATGAACGAACTTAACTCAAGTCTGCATTGTACAGTCAAAAAATTGTGCGCAACTCCCCACATAGTTATTCTTTACTCCCCACTTAGTTTTGGATTGTTTTATTTGGTTTCTGTCTTGTTCATCAAAGCACCCAGTTTAGTTAATGGAGCATGGGTGATGGAGAAGACATTGTCAATGATTGAATGAAAGAGCAATGATGCAATTACCGTATATGAATGAACTTTACTCAAGTCTGCATTGTACAGTCAAAAAATTGTGGAACTCCCCACATAGGTATTCCTTACTCCCCACTTAGTTTTGATATCTGTTATTTTGGTTTTGTGTTGTTTGACAAAGATCCCAGTTCAGTTCATGGAGCTTGGGTGCATGGAGAAGACTTTGGAAATTATTTAATGAATGAACAATTATCCAAATTGAGTATATAAATGAGTAAGTCCCCACTTTGGTTACAGTACTGTGCTTTCCCTATACTGAATTTAGACAAGTGCTCCTTTGAATGTCCATTTGATGATAGAAATTACATTTTGAGAGACTAAATGAATGTTCAATGTTCCAAAATGATACACTTGATTGAGTTTAGTGAAAGCTGGAACATTTTAAACATACAGTGTATTGTAGCTCCTTATATACGTTTGCGGTACTCCCCAAAACAATGTTTAACATAGCTTTAGTGAATAAACCACTTGAAGTTTTGATACGACGAACAATAGGGACAATATTAAGCAAATGGTTGCCGCCGACGAAGGAAGGTGGCCGTAGAGTTCGCAAAGCACTACCAACTCCAAAAGCTTCGTCTTCTGGATGATAGGGATAGTCTACCCGAAAACCGTAACTATCCTCCACTAATGACGGCGAAATGCTTGCCGGAGACACGCTTTCAGTGAACTGGAAACTCTGGCGACCTTGCTTCCTCTCTCTCGCTCGAAACGCTTTCTCACTTCGCACCCTCGCACCCTCACTTCCCCCTTTCTCTCTTCTTCACTTTATCTCTCTAACTTACATTTTAATTTCAGTTTCCTTTCTTTCCCACCGCACATGCTAACTTACATTTTGGCAATAAAAATTAAAAACAACCGCTGCCACGTCACCATTGTAAAAAACTTGTCAAATACTTTTGTTGAAATATCATTTTCCTTAGTCTTATGGGATGTACCTCTTATGTAACACGAATTTAATTATAAGTTACAAAAATCTACCCTTATTATTTGCACTAGGTGGCTGTCTTGAAGAAAAAAAAAAGCCAAATTAGATCTCAATTTAAGTGGGAAACAATGAACAAATGAGTGGGGAAGTGCATATTAGTTTTTGTAAATAAAATTTAAATATACTAATAAATCTTTTGTTTGTTATCCAATGACATATATTTCATGTACCACAAATTTGCTTACAACTCACAAAAACCATGGGGAGTTGCGTATTATTTTTCGTACAAAGTTTTAAATTTTACTATTTAATTTTTTCTTATCATCCTATGGGATGTACATGTTACATATCACGAATTTGATTATAAGTTACAAAAATCTACCCTTATTACTTGCAGTAGGTGGCTGGGGCTGGCTTGAAGAAAAAAAAAGGCCAAATCAGATCTCAATCTAAGTGGGGAACAATGAACAAATAAGTGGGGAACTGCATATTAGTTGTTGTAAGAAAAATTTTAAATATACCAATCAATATTTTGTTTGTTATCCAATGGCATATATTTCTTATGTACCACGAATTTGCTTACAAGTCACAAAAACCATGGGGAGCTGCGAATTATTTTTTGTACAAAGTTTTAAACTTTACTATTTATTTTTTTTATCATGGGATGTACTACGAATTTGATTATAAGTTACAAAAATCTACCCTTATTATTTGCACTATGTGGCTGGCTTGAAGAAAAAACAGGTCAAATCAGATCTCAATCTAATTAGGGAACAATGAGAAACGAGTGGGAAACTACATATTATTTTTTGTACAACTTTTTAAAATATACTAATCAATCTTTTGTTTGTTATCTAATGGCATATATTTCTTATGTGCCACGAATTTGCTTATAAGTCACAAAAAACATGGAGAGCTGCGTATTATTTTTCGTACAAAGTTTTAAACTTTACTATTTTTTTTTCGTCCTATGGGATGTAACCACGAATTTGATTATAACTTACAAAAATCTACCTTTATTATTTGCACTAGGTGGCTGTCTTGAAGAAAAAAATAGGCCAAATCAGATCTCAATCTAAGTAAGGAAAAAGGAACAAATGAGTGGGGCACTGCATATTAGTTTTTATAATTTTTTTTTAAATATAATAATCAATCTTTTGTTTGTTTCCAATTGCATATATTTCTTATGTAGCACGAATTTGCTTATAAGTCACAAAAATCATGGGAGCTGTGTATTATTTTTCGTAGAAAGTTTTAAAATTTACTATTTAATCTTTTTTGTTATTATCCTATGAGATGTACCTGTTATGTACCTGGAAATTGATTATAAGTTACAACAAATCTACCCTTCTTATTTGCACTAGAGGTGGCTGGCTTGAAGAAAAAAAAAGGCCAAATCAGATATTAATCTAAGTGGGGAACAATGAATAAGTGAGTGGGGAACTGCATATTAGTTGTTGTAAAAAAATTTAAATATACTAATCAATTTTTTGTTTGTTATCCAATGACATATATTTCTTATGTATCACGAATTTGCTTACAAGTCACAAAAACCATGGGGAACTGCGTATTATTTTTCGTACAAAGTTTTAAACTTTACTATTTAATCTTTTTTTATCATCCTATGGGGTGTAAGTGTTATGTACCCCGAATTTAATTATAAGTTACAAAAATCTACCCTTATTATCTGCGCTTGGTGGTTGGCTTGAAGAAAAAAACAGGCCAAATCAGATCTTAAGCTAAGTGGGGAACAATGAACAAATGAGTGGGGAAATGCATATTTGTTGTTGTAAATTTTTTTAAAATATACTAATCAATCTTTTGTTTGTTATCCAATGACATATATTTCTTATGTACCACGAATTTGCTTACAAGTCACAAAAACCATTGGGAGCTGCGTATTATTTTGCGCAAAAAGTTTTTAACTTTACTATTTAATCTTTTTTTTATCATCTTATGGGATGTTCTTGTTATGTACCACGAATTTGATTATAAGTTACAAAAATCTATCGTTATTGTTTGCACTATGTGGCTCGCTTTAAAAAAAAAACAGGCCAAATCAGATATCAATCTAAGTGAGGAACACTGAACAAATGAGTGGGGAAATGCATATTTGTTGTCGTAAATTTTTTTAAAATATACTAATCAATCTTTTGTTTGTTATCCAATGACATTAATTTCTTATGTACCACGAATTTGCTTACAAGTCACAAAAACCATTGGGAGCTGCGTATTATTTTGCGTACAAAGTTTTTAACTTTACTATTTAATATTTTTTTTATCATCCTATGGGATGTTCTTGTTATGTACCACGATTTTGATCATAAATTACAAAACTCTACCCTTATTATTTGCACTGGGTGGGTTCTTCTCTTCATCGAAACAATAAGGCCGTTATGCTCATTACTAAACTTGTTGAAGAGATAAAATAGAACCAAGATATATCTTTTTGATCAGAGGTTGAATCAATCATCAGAAGAAGAATTAGGCCAAAAATTAGGGTGTAGGGTGTAGGGTTTCGGGTTTCGAGTTTAGGGTTTCATGTATCAGGTTTAGGGTTTCAGGTTTAGGGTTTCGTTTTTGGGGTTTCGGGTGTAGGGTTTCAGGTTTTGGGATTTGGTGTTTGGGGTTTGGGTTTAAGGTTTCGGGTTTTGGGTTTTGAGTGTAGAGTTTAGTGTTTTGTGTGTAGGGTTTGTGGTTTCAGGTTTTGGGATTTGGGGTTTCGGGTTTGGGTTTAGGGTTTCGGGTTTAGGGTTTCATGTATCGAGTTTAGGGTTTTGTGTTTAGGCTTTCGTGTTTGGGGTTTCAGGTGTAGGGTTTCGGGTGTAGGGTGTAAAGTGTAGGGTTTCGGGTTTTGGGATTTGGGGTTTGGGGTTTGGGTTTAATGTTTATGGTTTCAGTTTAGGGTTTCTTGTTTGGGGTTTCGGGTTTCGGGTGTAGGGTTTGTGGTTTTAGGTTTTGGGGTTTGGGGTTTGGGGTTTGGGTTTAGGTTTTCGGGTTTAGGGTGTAGGGTTTCAGGTTTAGGGTTTAGGGTTTAGGGTTTTGGGTTTCATGTTTGGGGTTTCGGGTGTAGGGTTTCAGGTTTTGGGATTTGGGGTTTGGGTTTAATGTTTAGGGTTTCGGGTTTCGGGTTTAGGGTTCCTGGTTTCGAGTGTAGGGTTTTGGGTTCGGGTGTAGGGCATAGGGTTTCTGGTGTAGGGTTTCAGTTTTAGGGTGTAGGGTGTAGGGTTTTGGGTTTTGGGATTTGGGGTTTGGGGTATGGGTTTAAGGTTTAGGGTTTCGGGTGTGGGGTTTTCGGTTTCGTGTGTAGGGTTTCGGGTTTCAGGTTTTGGGATTTGGGGTTTGGGGTTTGGGTTTAATGTTTAGGGTTTAGGGTTTCGGGTTTAGGGTTCCTGGTTTTGAGTGTAGGGTTTTGGGTTTCGTGTGTATGGTTTGGTGTTTCAGGTTTTGGGATTTGGGGTTTGGGGTTTTGGGTTTAGGGTTTCGGGTGTAGGGTGTAGGGTTTCGGGTTTCAGGTTTAGGGTTTCATGTATCAGGTTTAGGGTTTCGGGTGTAGGGTTTCGTGTTTGGGGTTTCGGGTGTAGGGATTCGGGTGTAGGGTTCAGGTTTTGGGATTTGGTGTTTGGGGTTTGGGTTGATGGTTTCGGGTTGTGGGTTTTGAGTGTAGAGTTTAGGGTTTTGTGTGTAGGGTTTGTGGTTTCAGGTTTTGGGATTTTGGGTTTCGGGTTTGGGTTTAGGGTTTCGGGTTTAGGGTTTTAGGTATCGGGTTTAGGGTTTCAGGTTTTGTGTTAAGGGTTTTGTGTTGGGGTTTCAGGTTTAGGGTTTCGGGTGTATGGTGTAAAGTGTAGGGTTTCGGGTTTTAGGATTTGGGGTTTGGAGTTTGGGTTTAATGTTTAGGGTGTTAGGTGTAGGGTTTCAGGTGTAGGGTTTTGGGTTTCGGGTGTAGGGTTTTGGGTTTCGTGTGTATGGTTTGGTGTTTCAGGTTTTGGGATTTAGGGTTTGGGGTTTGGGTTTAGGTTTTCGGGTTTAGGGTGTAGGGTTTTGGGTTTCAGGTTTAGGGTTTCATGTATCAGGTTTAGGGTTTCATTTTTGGGGTTTCGGGTGTAGGGTTTCTGGTGTCGGGTTTCAGGTTTTGGGGTTTGGGTTTAATGTTTAGGGTTTCAGTTTAGGGTTTCTTGTTTGGGGTTTCGGGTGTAGGGTTTCGGGTGTAGGGTGTAAAGTGTAGGGTTTCGGGTTTTGGGATTAGGGGTTTGGGGTTTGGGTTTAATGGTTAGGGTTTCAGGTTTCGGGTTTAGGGTTTCGGGTTTCGAGTGTAGGGTTTTGGGTTTCGGGTGTAGGGTTTTGGGTTTCGTGTGTATGGTTTGGTGTTTCAGGTTTTGGGGTTTGGGGTTTGGGGTTTGGGTTTAGGGTTTCGGGTGTAGGGTTTCGGGGTTCGGGTTTAGGGTTTCATGTATCAGGTTTAGGGTTTTGGGTTTTTGGGTTTCGTGTTTAGGGTTTCGGGTGTATGGTTTCGGGTGTAGGGTTTCAGGTTTTGGGATTTGGTGTTTGGGGTTTGGGTTTAGGGTTTCGGGTTTTGGGTTTTGAGTGTAGATTTTAGGGTTCTTTGTGTAGGGTTTGTGGTTTCAGGTTTTGGGATTTTGGGTTTCGGGTTTTGGGTTAGGGTCTCGGGTTTAGGGTTTCAGGTATCGAGTTTAGGGTTTTTGGTTTTGTGTTTAGGGTTTCGTGTTTGGGGTTTCAGGTTTAGGGTTTCAGGTGGAGGGTTTGTGGTTTCAGGTTTTGAGATTTGGGGTTTGGGGTTTGGGTTTAGGGTGTAGGGTGTAGGGTGTAGGGTTTCGGGTTTAGGGTGTCAGGTATCGGGTTTAGGGTTTAGGGTTTCGGGTTTAGGGTTTCGTGTTTGGGGTTTCTGGTGTAGGGTTTTAGGTGTATGGTGTATGGTTTTAGGTTTTGGGATTTGGGGTTTGGGGTTTGGGTTTAAGGTTTAGGGTTTAAGGTTTAGGGTTTCAGGATTTTGGTTTAGGGTTTCTTGTTTGGGGTTTTGGGTGTAGGGTTTCGGGTGTAGGGCATATGGTTTCGGGTGTAGGGTTTCAGTTTTCGGGTGTAGGGTTTTGGGTTTCAAGTTTTGGGATTTGGTGTTTGGGGTATGGGTTTAAGGTTCGGGGTTCGGGGTTCGGGGTTCGGGGTTCGGGGTTCGGGGTTCGGGGTTCGGGGTTCGGGGTTCGGGGTTCGGGGTTCGGGGTTCGGGGTTCGGG
>Ga0214542_1004582_pt1 | contig 27270 bp, 10 predicted proteins | sample CNSS1metaG_FD_160096 | JGI IMG/M metagenome (GOLD analysis project Ga0214542, IMG submission 160096) | Root nodule microbial communities from cowpea collected in UCLA plant growth center, Los Angeles, California, USA - CNSS1 | ecosystem: Host-associated > Plants > Roots > Nodule | place: USA...
TCTTAGTGGGTTGAGTTCATTTTTAACCCGTACTGAAATTTGTAATTTTTTTCAACCCAATCCGACCCAAACCTGTGATGAGCTGGGTTGGCTCACGAGTTATAACCCATTTTGACGGCTCTAGTCACATACTATTACCCAATCCAAGCAGTATTTATATATCATGCAAACATGTTTGTCTTTCTCAAGCAATACACTAGACCCTGACTCGACTCATTCAAATACAAATAACCTGGTCAGATTCAGCGGATGCTTGCACTTGTTTCAATCCCCCACACACAAGGTTATCCCTTAATGAGTTTCAGGCCTCTTGCTACTCTCACCACAAGAGACAGTCCGCTCTAAGTGAGACTAATGACTCCTTAGAGTGTCAGGATGCAACCTTACCTTGAATCCTTACCAGACTATATAGATAGGGCACCACCATGGACACCCACTAATAGGGACCATGGAATTACATCCTAACCACTAAAGCACGACCTTGAAATCTCACCTAGAGATTTCAAGGAATTATGCACTGATCGCAGACCAAACATATTCAAACAACCAAGTAATATCTATCATGCATGTATATATATATATATATATATATATATATATATATATATATATATATATATATATATATATATTATGTCAACCTTTATAACTAATCCCTTTCATGTTCCAGGTCAAATCCATACCAACTCGTCATACTCCGTCCATGAATATAGAATTTCAACTCATGTCATTACCATGCCACTTTCATAACCAACCATTCCATGTTCATTACATGCCAAGAATTATTCAAGTTCGTCATTCACAACTCATACACCCTCTCACTCATGCATATTCAATCCCCTCATGCCATTATATAATTATCCAATCAAATACAAGCCAAACATCCAAAAATAGGGAAAACGCCAAACCAGAACGCACTCTCGCTCAACTCTTCGCTCAAGCTAAAGGGTCTCGTTCAAGCGAGAGGGTCTCTCGCTCAGGCGAGAGCTCGACACACAGAAACAGTGGTCTCTGTGCATTCTCGCTTAGGCGAGACTCCCCTCGCCTGAGCGAGACACTCGCTCGGTCAAAACTGAGTTGGTCGCCTGAGCGACCCCTTGCGTGAAAAGGTTTGGGCGAGTCTCTACTCATCTCGCCTAGGCGAGACAGGCTCGCTTGGGCGATATTATCAGATCTCGCCACTATTTTCCTGCAACAGCCACCCATACCAAAACCAAACCAAACCAACATGCTTAAACGTTCCAAGCATTCACAACATCACGCCAACCATAGACTTTTAACATAACAGCAGAACAACAGGGAAAACGAAATACATGAGTAAGTCCTAGCTTCCCTTACTTGAAATAAGCTAGTATAGGACCTCGACAACAAACACGGACACAACAACTTTAGGAGTTTGCTTAGAAGCTGGAAAAACAATGGAACATATTACAAGATAAGCTCGCTACAGAACCTTAGTTGGGGAAAACACAAAAATATACTAAGGGGGAGTGGTATAAGTCGGATAGTAAGTTACGCGGGGCAAGAATACACTTGAGCAGACTTGACGGAGGCTGGAGATCAAACCCTAGCAGAGGGTTGTGGTTGCTCTAAGAGGGGTAGGAGATCTGTTTCTGCAAAGTGAGTGGAATGAAAGCATTAGGGCATATTAGGTCTTTCGCTCCTTATAGGCCAGCCCTAGGCCCAACTGAGTTGGGACAGCCCCTTGAATTTAGGGTATAATAATAATAAGGAAAATTGTGGGCCTTACAAAAAAGATGAAGAAAAAAAATGTAGAGAAGTGTGGATAAAAAAGATAATTCTGAATAAAAGACATGAATATGGGTAAAGAAGACGAGTGTGAGTAAACGAGATCGATATGAAAGATATTAGTGTAAGAAGACTTATCAACATGAATTTATTATATTTATATAGAAAATATGAGAAAAGAAAATGACTAATAAGAAAAAAAAAATGTCATCTTTAAATTTAAGCATTTGAACTAAAATAATTTATGATCCATATTCAATGTGAAAAATGAACATAAATTCAAATATATAACTTAGCATCAGCTAAACTACAGTAACATCAATAAAATATAAAAAACGCTAATATTATTTCTTTTTAATATTTATTTTAATTTTCTTACAATTATTCACTTAGCAAACACAAACTTAAATAAATGTAAGTATTAAAAATAATTAAGGTTGGTATATATGTTTGAAATTAACTTTATTTATTTTAATATTTATTTACTTTAGTGTCACTTAGTGTCACACGAATATTTATTTAATAAAAAAGATTAAAAGTAATTTTGTATTTATTTTTGTTTTAAAAAAATAACTTAGTGCAACTAATCTGATACTAATATAAATATTGATATATTAAAATAATTAATAAATTTACTATTTTTTATATTTAAAAAATATATAAATTGTTTGTGTACTATAAGTAGGCAATAAGGATCAACACCAACTTTGAACCAGGCTTTAGTTGTTGTACTATATTGCGTAGATAGAATTAGTAAAGTGTTGGGCCCTAACCGCCAACTTATAGTCTTGGTCGCAATGGACCACTGATCAAACTATATAGAAAGTCAATGCATACATAGCGGCTAAAATTACATGACTGTAATTAAAGATACATAATTCATTAATACTAAAACTTAGATTTGACTTTGGAGAGCTCTCGCTGACTTGATTGTTGGAGTCTTTTCTGCATGTAACCTCCAAAATGTCACATCCGACAACTGGATATGAAGATGTACCCAGCAGGACTAAAGAGTATTTGTTCGAAAGGTTCGAATATTGGATAAGACATAATTTGTGCCTCGTGAAATTCTATTGTTGTTTTTGTAGGAACAATTTGCATCATAATAATATTACTATTTAACTAACACTAATATTTAGAAGCTAAACTTATGTTTTCTTCCTGTGAACAATTAAAATTTAACATATAAGCATATAAATACAGTAAAAACATTCACTTAAGTCTGCATTTTGATCTTGAGCTTTTACGCGGACTTAATTGGGATGCGAACTTATGAAATTTTAAGAGTTATATTACAATATAGAATAGAATATTATGAGTGATATAATTACAATATGAAATATTATGAGTGTTGAGAATTTGTGGGGATGATAAAAATATAAAAGATATAAGAGATATGTTATAAGAGAAACTTCTTATTTTATTCATATCTTCTCTCTCTCTATATATAATATAATAAAATGTAATAATATATAAAATCAAATGATTTTATGTGATTTTTTCTTAAAATAAAGTTACAATATTATTGATTCGAAAATTTTACTTTTTCAAATGTAAATTTAAACGCAATACAGATTTAAATGAGTGGGAACTTAAATAAATATTTATTGTATGTATGTACTTCTCTTCTAAATAAATCAAATAAATAATATTCTTGCTAATAATCCCCTTTTAATGCATAAAATATAATGCTAGACAATCAAATATATTGTCAATAACATAATTGGTATAATTATAAATTAAATTTACAACAATCTCACTGATGAATTATATTATCAGGCACAATCTATATCTATTAATGATATTACCAAATAATTATCTAAAGTATCCACACCTTAACTTATAGATAAACTACATTTAGATTGAAAATGTAAAAAATTTGATTCTGTTAATTTTTTTTAGAAATTGGTGTGAGAAGATTTTCCAACATCTGTATAATGGAATTGGTGAGAGATGCATATAATTGCTGCATATTTCAGAGAAATTCCAGTGGCAGACAAAGTCAATGCCACGAAATGAAGGTGCCCTAGGGCAGTAGTCTGAACACTTCTGCTCAGCTGCCCCCGACTTTCTCTGATACCCAAACGCCACTATTTACGGGAAAATCCAAATAGTAGTGTTCAATTTTACTTCTTACTTTTCCCTTCTGCCATTTACCCTACCAAAATTCACAACACTCAAACCTCAAATCAATTTCACACTTCAGAGATTCCAGATTAAAGCTTCTAAATTAAATTTGGGGAGAAAGTGTTACAAGAGGAAGTTCACTACATTATTCTTCATTCTCCTCCTTTATAATTAATGGCATGGGTACTATTAGCCATGCAAATTGGTCCCACTTGAGAAAAACAATGACCCGGATGATGATGTTGACGAAGTGCCTCTATTTTGCTTTGGTCTTTGCTGGAAATAATCTGGGGGTGACACTGCCACCTTCAACGATGACGAAGATTGAGCTCCAGATTCTGAAGACGACCCTGCCAGATTCATTATTTAATCACTACCACATTACAATTATGGCCTAATCCATTTATTCTACTCTTGGTTTAGAAGGGTACATCAGTTTATGTACTAAAACGTGTGATTATTGCAGACAGAAAAAGAGAATTTTCATTATTCTAGAAAAACACAAGTACAAAGTAGTGCGAATCCTGTAACAGTGTTCATTATATTTACAATTAAAAGTGTGTTTGAAATGATTAAGGAGAATTTAAGGTATTGTGTACTTGTTTATCAAGGGTAAGAGAAGAAACCGTACATGTAACATTGTCCAAAGAAGGCTGAGATTTGTGAATTTCTTGAGTTGCCTGCTGAGTTTTTCTTCTGCGACGATTGTGATCTGCCAGTCTCTTCCTGCAGCTCCGTTTCCCATTGTCGAATTCTGAAAGAAGATGGAATCTGCTAAACGAGACAAAAATCAATTAACACATGTCAAACTAAAAAAGCTACCTTTCACTTAAAATCAACAATGAAGTTGCAATTGTTGTATAGTAAGTAACTCGTTGAAAATCGAGAATCACATTTATTGAAGCTGCAATTCAATGCTTCTGCTAAAGAAAACGTGAAAACAGGATAGTACTGATGGTACGTCGGAGATGTTGGAAAATTTTAGGGACGCAAATGCCCTTGTTATGGAATCATGGGACAAATAACAATGTCCCAAATCACATTCTCGTATTTCTGATCTCATTGTTCCGACCTCGTTCTAGGAAACCAGCGACGTGATGCCTTCATGTAATTTCATAACTTCATGAATTAAGAATAAATAGTTCTTTTCATGCGACAAAAATAATGAAAAAGAATATACAATGAATTTTTTTATACTGAAAATAATTAATTTTGGAGTGACAAAAGATACTTCCTTTCAAAATTGAATAAACAAAAGGATATTTCCCTTCTAACGGTTTTGAATTGAAATTAAATAAACTAACTATTAAAAATTTGATTGGGCAGAAAAACATGGGGTGTGGTGTGGGTTTCCTTTTTTTCATATATTATATTTATGAAAGATAATAAATTATGATATGAAAGAGCACAGTTAAGGGTTTGAGTAATTGCACTACCATAAGAAGCAATGCAAAAAGAACAAAAATGGAAGAGGAAGAGGGAAATTTCCTGAACCGGACGGAAATACCCTTGGGATCACCCCGAAGCCAATGATTGGTTCAAACTACAACACCCAGTGGCAAATTCGTAATTGTGTTCCGAAAAAAACCACAACCTGCTGCACTGCTGGCAGAATCGCTGAGTCAACCCGGCGGCAATGACGGTGGCGGCCTTGGAGTGGAACTCGCACACCTTGTGGCGGCGGTGGTAGTGCTTGGCTTCGGAGAGGTCCGTGTTACATCCTTCAGCCTGACAGCGTGGCAAATTCGACGACACGGTGGAAACCGATTCCACCGTCTTGGAACGGTAGAATCTGTCCAGGGTGTCTTCGTTGGAAGCCGCAAAATATGTGCGGCCACCGAGGTTGAGCCCAAGCCCGGGTCCAGGTCCGAGACCGTGACCAGAGCACTCAAAGTTCATGGGCGAAGTCACATCCTCAGACTTGGACATGAGCAGAAACCCAAGCCCGGAGCCAGGCCCAAGCCCATAGTGGGAGGGAGCTAAAGGTGGGATTGGGTTAAGTGAGAGCACCGAAGGTGGTGGCGAGAAGGAAGCGGTGGACGCGCTATGGAAGGCGCGTGGGTCGAAGAAGGGCTGCTGGGGGTGGTGATGGTGATGGTGCTGCTGCTGGTGTTGTGGTGGTGGGTTGAAGGGGTGGTGAATCGAAAAAGCAGCGGTGGCTGTTGGTGTTGAGCCATGTAGAATGGGGTCAGTTAACATGGCGAAGTTGTGGTCGAAAATTTGGCGGCGCGTTTGGTCGGGTTCGCCGGCGGCGACTTCATTACCGGCGAGGAGTATCATTGATGAGTTCCATTCGTAATCCAACATGTTTATATATGGCTTAGAGAGTGTGAGGCAGAAAAGGAAGCAGAAGCAAAACCAATTTTGTTACTTTTACTCGTATGGTGTGGTTGAAGGTTTTAATAAGTGGACTATTGCAGTGTAAAAGTGGGAGAAAAAAAAGTGAGATTGGGTTTTGGTTTTTGAAATACGCAAGAGCCTAATTTGCAGGGTTTGGCTAAGTACTAATAACCACACACCCACGATTTGCAGGGTCTCACTGTCTCTGCACTTTTTCCCTGCTTTCACACTCTAATGGCGTATATTTCAGGTCTACCCTCTCACTAGCTGCCTATGTATATATATATAAATATGTTTTTTTTTTTTCCTGTTAATTGGGAGTGTGTTACAAAAACATCACAGTTTCACCATGTAAAAGCTGTACACTTTCGTCCCTTTGTTGCTCTACCACTGTATGTTAATGTTAATCATACTCATTCTTTCTCTCTCTTGAATGATGTTAGTGCGCACGAAATTGCTTCACCAGGGGGCTTTCGGATGTATGTTTGAGATGGTAAAAAAGAAAAACTCAGTACTTCAAATTATCCTTATTTTAAACTTTAATACGTGTAATTTGGATGAAATTATTTAGGAAAATAATTCATTTATTTCAAAATTTCAAAATTTTTTAAAATAAATAGGACAAAAAAATTAAAAGAAAATTAAAATCGAAAAATTTTAAGAAAATATTTTAAATAACTAACAGTAAGATTCAACATTCACTTTTAAAAAAAAAAGAAAATTGAAAATTTTCAAGTTGTAGAATTTCTTTTAGTTATTGTATAGGACATAAAAAGTTCAAAAATTCAAGAAGTCGAGTAGGGTTAGGCAAATTACGAGACCAGTCTATTTGAGCTGTACGATGAAATGAGATGACCCAGATCGAAGGTCGAGACTGGCATGTCTAGGACGAAGGTCAAGTTGGGTCTGTCCGAGATGAAGGTCAAGTCGGGTCTGTCCGGAATGAAGGTCGAGTCAAGTCGGTCCAAGACAAATCGAGTTGGCCTAGACATAAGATTTAAACCAATCTATTATAGTGGAAGATTGAGTCGAATCAACTCGAACCGAATTGATTCGAATTAGTTGATGTTGAATCTATTCAAATTGTGTCAAAGTCGAATCATTGAAATCAGTCTAGGTCGAATCAACTCGAGTCAGCTTGAATCAAAAGTCAAGTCAAGTCTATCGAATTAAAGATCAAGCTAAATTAAATTAAATTTAAAGATAGAGTCGAATTTGTCATAAAATAGAAATTAATTTGTTTTATCCAAATATAAAGATTAAAATATAAAATATTTTAATTATTTTACCTAAACTAACCATTTAAAAAATAAAAATAATTCAATTACAAATAATTAAAAATTACAAAAACAAAAACAAGAAGATAAATTCATTATTTTCGACTAGTTTCATTGTACTTCTAGTGTGTTTTCTTCATTTTTTTTCCGTATCAGACTTATTTACAGGCATGTTACCTTCTTCTGTTTATAATTCTTATAGTACGTGTGTTTAACTTTTTGTGTCATAATATAATTTATTTTCTTATTTAATTATCATTTGTTTCTAATTATTATTATTAAAATTTGTTATATTATTTTCTTTTATTTGTTTCTAAGTAACAAGATTTACTTACATATCAAAATTTTATCTATTACTAAACAACTCTTTAAATTGAGATAAAATTTGTTTAAAGGTAGATCAAAGTTCAATTTCAATATGTAAAAAACTCTCGACCCTTGAATGATAACAACGGTTTGCCTATTACTACAAATTCTTTCAAAGTTACAAATAATATAAAATAAACTCTGCATTATAAATGCTTAACACTGTTTTACTGGGATTATATTAGCAATTTTTTTAAATATGATATTTTTATAATTCTTATCATATTATTCGAATGAATTATTCATCTTGTAAATTAACCATACCTTCCACCCATAAAAGGTAAGTATTATTTATCATCTTCACATATTTGATTTAGTATAAAAAATGACATAAATATAATTAAAACTCTAAAAAATATGATTATTTGGTTAGCATTTAAAAGCAAGAAAAAGGATTTAAAAGAATTTAGAATCTTGAATCCTGTTTGACTTGATCTGAAACAAAAAAAAATGAGTGGTTGTGGCCAATAATCACAGAGTTTCTCTAATACTGAGAGAAAAATACAAATGTTGTAGCTGCCATGCCTGCTGCTTGAACAGCTATATCTGTTATAGGTCCAACCACTCTGCTTCAGAGGCAGAATGATAGAGCCAAAGAAGCAAGACCAGTGGTCAGCAGTAGCAGCAAGCAAGTAGTAATGTCTGAATAAAAACTATAATTAATTAATTAATATCATCAAAACAAAATCACTACCCTACAATATTTACTTCACAGGTGTAAAGACCTACTTTAGCTTCATCTCTGAAGAGGTCACATTAAATTTTTGGACCCACAAACTGTTTTGGGTTTGGTCTACTTTGATTACTGGTCCAGCAGAAGATCGCCATGATTTAATTCACATTAGGTTACGTGGATTTTCTTTTTCTGCTTCTTCCTTTATTTTTTAAAATCATTGTTAAATTTGTTAAATATTACTACCATTTTGTTAATATAATTTATTTGATATTCCGAAATTCTGAGCTTTTTGTACCCATGAATTAGGATATTCATTTGAAGCACTTGTGTTTCCTTTTTCAATATTCGCTTTCTTCCTTCCGAAAATGTGATCTATATTTGGTTTTAAATGGTAGAAACATGAAGCCGACTATTTAGTGCAAGCGCAGTAGGTCGTGTTTCATTATTTTAGTATAAATTAATGTTTTGTCCATCTTTTAGGATACATAAATTTCGACTCAATTTGTTGTTCTTGTTAGATAGTAATTAACTCCATTTATAGCAATCAAAACAGGATACTTTCACAAAATTTTCAATGTTGATTTCTAAAACTATGGTTGTAATTTATGAATAAAGTGTAGAGTCACATCGTTGATCAGAACAAATTGATATCTAGGTTTTTTTCAGATTAATTAGGATGCTGCATTTCAAGGATCTTGTTTTGGGAGGATGTTGTTTTCTGAAAAAAAAAACACTCTTTTTAGTGCTTTTAAGAAAATTTCCTGAAATATGACGTTAGAATAAGTATCGAACACTTTTTATGTGTATTTTTCAGAATTAATACGCTTGTATAAATACATAAACTTTTAGTTTAGAAAAATGTAAAAGTAAACTTTTGGTTGGTTGGTTACAACTTTATTTATGGTCTTTTTAATAGAAGATGAGAGTGCTTAAACATCACTTTATTATCTCTTGTCTTAATTAAGTTGACACCATAAATAATATTTGTCAAGCGAAAAATTTTAGAAATTGACAACGTATGCAAAATATTTTAAAAATCATTAAAAATTGCAAAACTATAAAAATAGTTAACTCAATACGGTCCATCAAGTACAAATATCTCTAAAAACAATTATTATCATCTTAAACAAAATATGTAAAATGAATACACATATTCTTGATATTCACAAAACAATTCGGCCATGTGCTCTACGAAGATTTTGCGTAACATTAGAACTATTATTCTGAAGTTTTTAACAAATTGAGAGTCACACTCAATTCAATTATTAGATCAACCCTTAGATATAACAACTTTCATAGTTAAAATCACACACTCAACATATATTTCATTCTTTATACTATGATATGATGAGAAACAAAGCACAATGAAAGCATGATGGTCACGAAAAATACCCCCACAATTAGAAATCCCAAAAGAACAGTCAGTTAAGCCATCAATATTGCATTTAAATCAAAAAGGTAGATGGAAGAAAAAGAACATAAGAAGCAACCTTCCTAGCATGTACATCAATTCCATAACTTTTAATAATACTAAACTCTTACACATTGGATTTTATACGTCTAGTACAACAATTACTAACCCGATTGATTTCTAGATTTCAAAGAAGGAGACCTCTATGATAGACTTAGCTTAAGAACTATACAATGAAACAACAAATCAACTCTACAATGGAGTTGATAAGTTTAAAATCCTTTCACACAAATTTTAGAAAATAAATATTTTCCAGTAAATATCTAATGTATAGATAATGATTTCACAAAAGTTGAGTAAAAAGGTTTAACAAAAGATAGACACTCAACATGTACAATGAAAGTACAAGGAAAAAGTCATTTATACTAGTCCATTCAAGTCGCTCTTATCTAGTTCTCCTTCATATAATTCAAGTTGATCTCCATATACCTTTTTGTTAAAATATCTTTTCCATTTTTGAGAACAAAATATTTGCAGCAAAAAACTTTTAAATAAGAAATATTAGGTTTTCTTCCTCCGAAAAGTTCATATGGGATGAGTTTCAAAATAGGTGTTATGAAGATTCTATTTAAAATATAACATGTAGTACTTATTGCATATGCCTAAAATTATTTTGGTGTATTGCTTTCATTCAGTATTGTTCTCGCTAACTCTAAGATATTGATAACATAGTTTTATTGTATAGTGATTGTACTTTCTACGCATTTTTCTTCTACATTTAGGTAATTTTCACCTTTTAGTAATGACAAATTTGTTCTAGTTTCCATTTTCAGCTCATTTGACATGCACTTACTATTTCATTCATAACTTTCTATTCATAAATTTATTCGTAGATATCATTTTGTAATAATTCTAGTTGCATTGTATTCTAAACTTCAAAGACTTTAATTTGGATATATGATGCTAGATTTGGACTCTTGTGATATTTTATATAAGTATTGGAAGTTAGAGTAGATTTGTGGAAAAATTGGAAAGAGGACCCCATGAATTAGTTTCTTTCCTTTTATTAACTTACTTTTGTAATTGGACTAAACCTTGATTAGAGCCCAAATTAGGCCCAAATTAGCTTTATACTTTAGAGGTTATATAAGATTTTTCATAAAAAATGAGATATTATTTGCTAAGTTTTAGAATTTAGTTTAGTTTATTTTCTCTCTTTTTTTATTCTTCCTTTAAATTTTGTCTTTTCATATTCCTATTCTCTGCCACATGTTTTATTGTCTATTTGCCACATTTGTTTTTGGTTCTTCAGGAATGGAAGATCAATTCACAAGCTCAAGACCAATTTAAAATTAAAATATTTTCGGTTTGTTTTGCTCTTGAATTTGTTGTTGATATGTTTATATTTTTTTTTCTTCCTATTTCTATAATTTAAGTTTCTACTCTTTAATTTTTCAACTCTTTTATTTCTTGTTTTTTAATTTTCTTAGCGTTTTAATGTTCTTTGTAAGACCCACTTTTTATGTCCCAATGTTTAAGGATCTACCTTAATCAGTTGGGCCTAAGACTGACACATAGGGTGCCCAAAACCCCTAAACCAGCCCTAACACTCTCATTTTTGCCAACTTTTCAGAAATCAACTCCCCTCCTCCCTCATTGACTAACAACAACGAGCTCTGCTAGGGTTTGGCGCCTTTCCGCGTCAAGCTAGCAAACTCCACTCCTAGTCCACTATTCTCACCTCGCAACTCTGTTCTTGGAGTTGTAGTAAACCCTCTTTTGAGTGTCGGTGCTTTCCGCTAGCATCTGTCCAGGAAAGGGAAGCTAGTGTTCTACTATTTTCAAGTTTTTTGGTGTTTCTATACTGTTTTATCTGTTATTGCAATATTGGGTATTCTGGAATGTTGGTATGGTGATGTGGACGTTATGGAAAATGCTCCGGTGTGATTCTGGTCGTGGCAGCATGCGTGAGAGCAGGTGAGTTCGCTGGACTTGCCCAAGCGAGCAGGTTGGTCACTCAAAACGAAAGCTCTTGTTTAAGCGAGGAGCTTTCGCCTGTGCGAGAACAATAGTAGCTCACCCTCTCTCTGTTTCAAGGGCTCGCCTAGGCGAAGGCCACTTGTCTGAGCGAGAGGAGTCTCGCCTGAGCGAGTTGGGCTAGCTTGAGCGAGACCTCGACAAGTGGGTAGGGACGTGTTCCAGTGCGGTTTCTTCTCTATGTTTGGTTGTTGGTCACATGATTGATTGGATTACCCTATTTAAAGTATGAAGCATGTGAATATGCATGAAATATTTGGTTGTATGGGTTGGAATTGATGAGTTTGGTATGAAATATTTGGATGGTTGGATATAATGGACGTAATATCATGAACCTCGTGGTGAAAGTTCATGGTGGTGCCTCATCTAATGGGCGTAATTCCATGAATTACTTGGTGAGAGTTCATGGTGGTGCCTCATGTAAGGACATAATTTCATAAAGGTTTTGTGGTGGTGCCTCACGGCTAGGACGTAATTCCATGAAGGTTTCATGGTGGTGCCTCACGACTAGGATGTAATTCCACGAAGGTTTCTTGGTGGTGCCTCACGGCTAGAACGTAATTCCATGAAGGTTTTGTGGTGGTGCCTCATTATATGTATCCGAATAGCCGAGTCTTAAAGTCCTAACTTTGTTTGGATGTCTGAAATGTATTTCTTGACTTTGAATTGCATGTTGAGTTGTATGATAAAATAATCATTTTACTTTAGCTTATCCTTTCTGTTTGCTTGTGTGTTCTGTGTGTGGTTTTCTCCTTTTGCGATGATCATCAATTTATTGATGTGAGCAGATGTGAGAACCCCTAGTGGTCATCAGGGTGATGGAAACTCCGCAGTGTAGCCGACTTGGGTTGGATCAACTTCCTTCAAGTACTCCCTGGAGGCACTGTCGCCTCTGTAGTCTTTTGCTATGCGCAAGCTTGTGTCTGATAACTGTGAACTTTTATATTTTGTTCCTGGCATTGTGTAGTGCCTTCGTTTTCCTTTTGAGTATATTGGGATGATTGAAAAATCCGTATACTTTAAGTCTCGTGCCCTTGGATAATTATAATATGTGTGATGATTTATTTTAATAGATTTATCTATTAAAATGGGACATTACATTCTTGCACCTTACTTTTCCAGCACCTCAATTTTCAACAATTTAAATTTCTACACTTTTATCTTTTCTACACTAATTTTCTAGCAACTTTAAATTTTCTTCGCACTTAAGTAATTTTGTGATTCATTTTTCTCTATGGAAGAATAAGAGCTTACTTGACCGTTATGTTCGTTATCTGTCATTGTCGCATCCACACACCATTAATTCTTTTTATTTCTTCACATGATTACTGCAAGATTGTGTTGTATATAACCTTTGCTATTAGTGAAAAATCCATACGGCAAGTGTACCGATCGCACATAACAAGTAATAAGTATTTTATCGTTCTCTCCCAAGGGACTTGTGTAACACATGATAACTCTCGCAATTCACAACTCAATTAGAGACAAAGTTCACAAAACACTAAGAAACTCCTTTTGTGTTTTATTAAACAATTGGTGTGTAACAAGAAATTAACATAGTGTATTTACAATCTGTCAAGATTAGACTTCAATCACTTCATACTCATGTAGTCTAAATTATCCCAATTTCATATTCATGTCAAAATCAATTCACAAGAATACTCAAATCATATTCATGTCAAAATCAATTCACAAGAATACTCAAAGCCTATGATCACTCATCAAGTTTCAATTCCTTGAATCCTCAACAAGTGAAATCATGCATTAGTTTCAAGAATCTAAGATTACTAATGAACCAAGTTCCATTCCTAGATACAAACATCCATTAGGTATTTAATTTCAAGTCTAGATTCTAAAGATGTTTCCCAACACCTCAAGAATCACAAATCAAGCATGAGAACAATCTACATCTTGCATTAAGGTGTTGTTAGATTTTAGAATAGCTTTAGAATAATTAGTTTATGCATTTCATACATTCATATCATCATCTAATACATTGCATTTTCATTTAGAGTTGAAAATAAGGAATTATAGATCATTTTTCATTTTTAGCTCTAGCTTAGGTTCAGATTTAGTTTCATTCATATCTAGCATTTTTAGCATAACATCTAGTATGTATACATATAGTAAGAATTTTAGTTAGATTCGAATTAGTTGTTTTCCCCACTAATATGACATCACAAACACTATAGCTACTTAATTGTTTGTTTTGTCCTTGGATTAATTCTTGGTTAACCCTATGGCAAAAAGAGTCTTGAAGAATAAAAATATGAAGCTAGAAGATCGATGAAGCTTAAAAACTTATCTTTGAATCTAACTTAAGATAAAAGTCTTATTGTGAGTCTTGTAGTTATTTAATATGTTAAAATGATGTTTAATAGGTTAAATTGTTGTTGTAGATAGTTATGTGAATAACATATCAAATCAGCTAAAGTAAAAATCAATCAGCTGATTTCACTTAAGTAAGAGAAATCAATCAATTGACAATTACTTTCAATCGATTCAATATGTCAATTTATATAATATATAGCCTTTCTATTTCTATAAGATTTGAAAAACACAAAAACACAAAAACACTTTTAAAAATTTGCTCAATTTCATTCTCATAGAAAAAATAAATGTTATTGTTGTCTGTGAATCATTCAAGAGGTGTTGGAGTTGTGATTGCTCCTTATTAGCGAGTTGAAAAAGATTCTTGATTGACTAAGGAGAGTTGATCTTGAGGTTTGATCTTTCTTATGTCTTTGTTTGTGTTTTTGTTGTGTTCCTGATTTGAGTCTAGGTCTGCAATAATGATTCTTCTTGTGCTTTGATTGTTTCTTGTGTGATTCAAGAAACTTGTGTTGTGTGTATTTTTCTTTTTCAAGAGTTTAATTGTATGAATATTGTATTATCTTGAATTAATGAAAACTCAAGGTAAGATTGTCTTGCCTAACTGGATGTAGCTCCATTGGAGTGAACCAATATAAAGTTCGAGTGTATTTTTTAAAGTTTCTACAAATTTAAAGTTCTAATTGATTCTTTCAAGAAATGTTGTAAATTGGATATTTAATAATAAATTGGGTGTAATTGCATAATCAGTTGATAAATCAGTGTATTTGTCACTTTTGTGATTGATCTTTAATATCATATTAACCATACTTGTAATCTAATTGTTGTGTTAGATATTATAAAATTCATTGTCATGTTTTTTATAAGGTTTTTCATATTTCAATCAATTGAAATGTTTGATCCAGGAATGTAGCAATTTTTGAGAAATTTTTTTTTCATAGATCTCGAATTAAACAAAATTTTAAAGGTCCAATAGAACCCCCTTCTTTGCATAAACTCCTTTTTGTGATTACACTTATTCTTCACTTAGGTGAAAACCATTATTTGTATAAACATGAGGTGATTAAAGGTTTATCAAATTGGCGCTATTGTCGAGTATATAGCACAATTGAGTAGTTGTGTGTGTGATATGATTTGTGTCTTGTATATAGTAGTTTGTGTATCTTCTGTAAGTGTTTGATAATTCTTTTTAAAACTTGTTTTCTAGTTGTATAGTGTTGATAATGAGTTTGGTTTTGATTTTTTTAGTGATGTTTTTGTATGCAATTTTATCTTGAGCCACCATTTTGCATTTAGAGATTACTTTTCCTTTTATCATTCTCAACCATACATGCATAAGGAGCCATATTATGAGTAACTGTCACAATTTTCTAGCCAGCCAGTGCAACCTTCCCAATCACAATTCCAACATCATTGTACTGCACCAAAACAACAAGGAGTAGTTTCAAGAATCTCTAAAATAAAGGAGTATTGGAATAGGTTCAATGAATTCTGTGCTTCATGTATAAATCATCAAATTAGTGAGGATTTGTTGATCCTATATTTTAATGATGGCTTAAGTGAGATTGATAGAATTATGATATATATAGTTAGTGGTGGGTCAATTATGAACAAAGTTCCCTCTGAAGCTAGGATTGTGATATCTCAACTGAAACTAGTTTAAAGTTGAAAGTTGTTGCAGCTAAAGCGTTTGTTGCTCATATTGATGCTCTCATCCAGAGATGCACAAAACTTGAGGTTCCAATGGTCTACTGTTGAAAGGGGGAGCTACTTCAACTCATATGAAGATGGTTTTGATGATGTCCAAGGCTACACTTCATGTGCATTACCAGTTTAGAATTAGTCCTATTTTAGTTAGGCTGTGCATTAGGCTATTTGTATGAAATTATCATATGTAAATCAAGCCTACATTAAGTTGTAATTAACCATCACACTCTTGCTTGTGCAATCATCAATTGATTAGTTGTTTAACTAATGGATTAGCTGTGAGTACTGCACTAAGGCAGTGAAAATACACTCACGATAATCGATTAGGTAAATTCCTAATCCATTAATGACAGCAGAGAACTCTGTATAAAAGCTGTTTTTAAAATCTGTTTCAAGTACTGGAAAAAATTACAAATCACTCAAAAACATTCTGAGAAACAACCCTCTGAGATTCACAGAGTTCTTAAGCATTCGTGAAGATCATTCAAGTGAAGATTCAAGGAGATTGATGGTTGATTCTACCTTGATGGGTCTAGCTTGAATCTAGGAGCAAATTGACAAATCTGCACAACAATAGGTGTATTCGTTTCTTGATTCTTTTTATTGTATTTCTGATTACAGTTGCTTCATTGTGTGAAGTGTAGGCCTATGTGTAATTGCGTGGATGCATTGCTTCTAGGAGGAGTTCTTGATTGGTAGATCAAGTTCTTTGGTTTTTATGTTCTAGAATTATATAGATGTTCTTGTAATTCTTGGATCTTTATTGTGTTAGTGGAATCCTCCTAAGTGGGTTTACTTAGGAGAAGACTGGACGTAGATTCTTTTTGAATCGAACCAGTATAAATTGTTGTATATTGGTTTTTCTCTTCTCTTACAATCTTTCTTAATTGCCTTAAACAGTTCATTAACACAGAACTGGGAAATTGATTAATTGGGTTATAAGACTTAAAGACTCTTTCAAGATTCAACTTAAACAAGTGAAAGACTCATTAATCAATTCAGATCCCTTTCTGGGTTGAGCTATTAGACAGATATGCTTTTAACATCTACATGAAGTTCAAGTTGATTTTAATATTTTAAACATTTTACATGCTTAACATAAAGAGATTACAACTGATACTACTTCTAGTGTACCAAGTTATTCTAAAATTGTTGAGTCATCTCTAGTTGTTGAGCATATTCGTATAGATTCCATTTTTTAGTCAACCATGAATGTTGATGATTACCTTAATCAAGATGAAATCTTTAATGATAATAAAGTTGATATGAATATTGATATTACTGTTGAGTCATATGTGACTATTGATTTTAATGTTGTAGTTAAAATTCATGGTGCAATTGTCAATGGTGTTAATTTTTAAGAGACTAATATTGTAGTTGGTTGTGTTTCTTTAGTTATTGTCGTTGATTCTACTCTTAATTGTCTTGTAGAAGTTAATGATCCAAACTAACTCATACCACATGTTCAACAAGCCTCAACATTGGATGAGATGTTGTTGCAACTGTAGTATAATGTTGTGGAAAAACAAAATTGTGCAAGCATGGACAAAATGGCCAAAGAGTTTGAGTGTAAGGAGTGAAATTTGAAGAGTTCCTTCCTTATCGTTGTTTGCAAATATGGCAGTATGAATTTATTATTTTATTTAGTTAGTTTAATTAGTCATTGTAGTATAGAAAATAGGATGGTAGAAAATAGATATATTACATAAAAATTAAAAGAATTGATTTTAATTTGTGGCCACTTTGATATAAGATAAGCTGATTGTAGTTTTAGGAGTAGTATAACTCTCTTTACTTTTCATAAGTTGAGAATTAGAATTAGGTTCTATTTTTGTTTCTAGTTGTTGTTTCTATTTGTAGTTTTGTTCTTGGTAGCTTGTTTAGATTCTTGTTACTACTTTTCTAGAATTGTTTCAGTAGTTAACATCTATTTGCATTATTTGTGTATTTTAGTTTTAAGAGTTAAAACTGAATTTTAGGGTCTGTTTTGCTTTTTCAATTTTTCTAGTTCCTTTATTCCGTTTTCTTCAATTTGTTGATTTGAGTAGCTATACTTTTTATCCTTATTTTTTGGTTCTAAACTTCAGCTGAATCTGACTAACATTTTTTTTTTCTTCAACTAGTTTGGATCAAATTTTGAATGTATTTGATTGCTCTCATTTTACTAACATAACAACTATTTCTTCACAAAAGTGCAAGACTGCTAGCTAGGATTCCACCACATCAGAATTTTGACATAACCGCACTTCCATACCAGTTCTATCTTTCTTTTCCTACCTCTCTTTTGTTTTTTTTAGAATATGTTTTGTTCCTATCAATTTCAATCTTTAGTTTTATTCTATTTAAGTAGCATTAGTTTATGCATGTAGTGATTTCTTTGCAATTATGTTTCAATTTTGTAAAAACCCGCAGTAGTAGTTTAGTTTGATGCATTGAGATTTGTTTAGTTATTGTTTGTAGTGATTTAATATTGTTAGATAGGTTGTAGTTTATAGATTCATTTACCTACTAGTTAGTATACTATTTTTGCATTTCTTAGGTTTGCATAAATGACATTTAGAATTCTGCATAGATTTTGGTAGTTAGTTTGAATTATAGTGTTCTCTTGTTAGTTTTAATTAGTTTTTGTTGTTCTAGGATTAGTTAGTTGTTGTCCTATCTTTACTAAATTTTGGCTTGTTTCTTAGGTTCATATAGTGATATTTTGCATTATTAATTTTTTTGCTTAGATAGAATGATCTTTAAGCTAATTTAATGATTTTAAAGTTGTGAGAATAGCTACTTTGTTTTTAGATATTGTTTCAAGTAGATAATTGCTTTAGTTGTAGTTTCTAGTTTAATTTTTCTAGTTTTAGTGTTGTATTTTTTAGTAGTATAGGTAGATTTTGAAATTCTAGTAATTCTGAGTAACTAGTTTTGTTGTTATTAGTCTTTTAGCATTTAAAACTTGTTTTGCTTATTACTTTGTAGTTTTATTTTCAAGTTAGTACATTTTTCTGATTTTCATTTAGTTTAGGATGCATTTTTAGGTTCTTAAAGGTGAAGTTTTGCAATTCTTATTATTTGTAGTGGTTATCATAGTTTTTATCATTCATTCATCATTTAGAAATTGTTTAGAAGGTGAGTTTATGTTTAGGTAGCTTAGGTATTCATTTTACATTGATATAGCATAATGTTATCCATAGTTTGTTGTTTTCAATGTATTTTCCTGTTTTAACTAGTCAGATTCTGAAATTATTGTTGTTTGTGAATTTTAAGTTTACTTTACAACTTGTATATCATTCAAAAGTTGTCTAGCTAGTTATTTTATAGTATCAAATATTATATTAGTGCAAGTTTTAGTTTTAGCATTTTTAGCCCATTCTAGGTACTAGTTTTAGGTGTTAGGTAGTCATATTTCAAGTTTTAGGTTGTTTTTGTAGTTTAAGTTATTTCTTAGCTAGATTTTACCATTTTAAACTTGTTAAGATATATAGTTTCTTAGGCTAGTCTAGCACAATTTTCAAATTTTGGCCATTTTATTACAATTTTTGAGGTTTTAATAGTGAATTTTTTGTGTTCTCTCAAGAAGAAGTTATTTAGTCAGTCTTTGGTTGTTTTTTGTCAAATAGGAGTTGTGTAGATAGTTTTAGTTACTATCTTAGGTGTTGTTTGTAAATTTTACATTTTCACTCCTTCATTATGGTCAGTTTTGTGATATGCATATTTGTGAAAATTATGGTTTGAGTAGAGAGATTTATGCTAGTTTGTGCATTCCTTTCGTTGATAATTAGGTAGTTAACATGTTTAGACACATTGTGCACCAATTTTGACACATTGCTTACCTAGAAGATTTGAGCCTAAATGTTGATTCTTGGATGATTCACTTATGTATGTTGCACTCTAGAACTTGTAGAGACTCTTGTTGATGTCAATTGCTTGAGCACACTTTTGAACATGATATAGGCCATCTTTTGATCATAGCCACTGACCAAATACAACTAACTTGATTTGAGTCGTTTTCCCATTTTTGTATATTTTACCATATTACACAGCCACAACCAAGAGAAAAACCAAAAAATTACCCTTCTAAGGGTTGTGGAAAAGTGAACTAAGTGAACAATTGTGTGTAACTCAAGAGTTGGGGTATTAAGATGTTTCAAAGAGAGAAATTGGATGAGCAAAATCTAGAACGATAAGTAAAAGGAAAAGAGAAAAGAATCATTAAAATATGTGTGAAGAAAAAGGAAAAAAGGTTGAAGAAAAATGCAACAAAGCTTATGATGATGGTGTGGTGCTAAAACATCGAACCAAACTTAAGTTCACACCCTTAATCACTGATGTTTCACTGTTTCATTGGTTTGGACTGATAGCCTTGCAACCTTTGTTAATCAACCCTTGGCCAAGCCACGTTGCAAGTTGAAATTCAAGTCTTATTGATTTTAAGAGTGTTTAAAATAAATTGCTGGATCTTAGAGGCTCTACAAGCCTATATAAGTGAGATTTTACAACAAGTGCAGAGGGTAAACAATATTCTTGATAAATTTTGAGAGTGAATGAGAGTGTATACACCTTCTAGTTAGGTCAATATTGTTCTGCACAAGTGAATGACATGTTCTCAACTGAATTACAATGTATTTAACTGCATTTGACTGGTTTGGATGTCTTTATGCTCATTTCAACTTGCTTTACATATGTACACATAGGGAATTGTTGTAGTGAATGACTTTTGGTGTACAAATTCTGTAAAAAAAAGTTGTTTTGTTTTATGTCTTGTTCTTAGTTTTATGTCTTGTGATGAGTTCCCAAGTGCTAGAAAATTTCAATGATAAAAACACTCTTTTGAGGGCTTGTTTGTGAGTCCTAGTGTTTTATGACAATTTAAGTGTAGAATATATAGTTATGTTGTAAGTTGTATTTTTGTTTAATTACTAGTTTTTTCGGGTTAGTTTAGTGACTATCTAGAAGTATAGTAGAGTTGTAGTGGATTTTCTTAGTTTTACTTACTTTAGTATAGACTTCAGATGATAAAATAGGTTGTTTGCTTAAATCATTTTGTCTTATTTCAGTTTCATTGTCTTTTCATTATTAGTCTAGTTTTAGTTTAGTTCTAGTTTGCTTATAGTATTTTAATTAACTGTTAGACTCTTGTAGTCATATGCTTTAATGTTGATTTTCTCTTCTATTTTAAATATTGTTTTTTTATGCTAGAGTAGTTAATTTCTTTTGTTGTTTTTAGTTTAGAACTTTATCAAGTTTTACTTAATGAATTGGTAGTCTTAGCCTAAGAGTAGTTTGTTTTTAAATAGATCTTTATTTAGATTTTAACATTCGACAAAATCTCATTTGCTTAAATAATTGATATTGTTATATATGTACATTGATAAATAATTGTAGCATTACTTCTAGTAACATTTGTTATGTGTGTAGGTGCACACTAGCTAAGGAAAGTTCAATTGTAATGAAAGATAAACAAAGCATAAAATTTGGATTAAAACCAAGACCAACATGCACTCATTTTGAATAGCAACAATTACTGAATTTGCCATTTTATGACTGAAGAAGGGATGGACATTGATTTTTGACCTGCAATCAGCTTTGGTGAACTCCAATGGCCACTTTAGAAGAGTTGCGTCAACCTTTAATGACAAGTCAACAAGAAGAAGGAGTCTTAACCTAGAAACTAGTGACCTACTAAACTAGTGACCTACTGCAAGGAGTTGCTCTATGTGTTTTATACTCTATGTGTTTTTGTTCTTTGCAAATCAGATTTGGTATCTAATTTAAGATTGAATTGATTAATCCTTTGTAATATTAAATCTGATCAAGTGCATAGTTATTGCTTGATTTGGTGAGCACATAGTTGCCTTACTTTCATTCAAGAAGCACAAAGTGGCTTTTGAACAATCAAAGTACTAATATGATTCAATGTTGAAGAAGAACAAGAGCTGACTTTACTGTCATGTTCGTTATTTGTCATTGTTGCATCCACGTACCATTCATTCTTTTCGGTTCTTCACATATTGCAAGATTATGTTGTATATAAGCTTTTCACAGTTCCATGAAATTCCATGACTTAATTAGCACAAATTTAGAAATAGAATTTATTGAAGTTTAGTTTGATCGTTATTTCCTTTAATTAGGGTTCATAATAAGGGATTTTTGAATTACATATCTTTTTGCTAAATTTATAGTTCTATTTAGTGATTGTATTTGTGCTTAAGTGTTTCTCTTCGTCATTCAATTTAATTGTTCCTATACACATAAGAATTACATCTCATACACGTTCATGCACATTCCATAGCTCATTTTCGAGTTTTTTTGCATTTTAGTTCAGGTTAGGAATGGTAGACATGTTTATTGATTTTGAGCATGGATTCTAGTTGAATTAAGTGTGGTTAATGTAAGACTCAGGAAATTTAAACAAACAATAACGAATTAATTAGAAATAATTGTGCATTGAAAGTCCATTTAAGAGAATTAGTTTATCAAGTCATGAAAAGGAGCAATAGTAGCTCAAGTGGTTGAGCGTGTTTAGGTGTTGTTGAGAGATCTTGGGTCCAAATCTTGTGTAGGCCATTAGTGAGATGTTTTAATAATTAGCTTTATTTTGCATATATGCTTGGTGGTAGGACATGATTTATAATCATATGTATGCATGAATTGTCATGAAACATGTATTGACTTTTTGGTTGTGCATATGCTTGAGGGATGTGATTTTGAACCTTGGCTAGCCATGAGTAGTCCCTATTCACGTTTTAGTATTTTGCTAAGTGGCAGTTGAGGGCAGTAAAATCCAAGTAAACTCCAAGAAAACACAGAGTCATATAGGTGTGGCAACAGGGAGAGTAAGAGAGAGTAGTAGAATTCGTTACCTAAGAGAGAGATTGAGTGCTGGAAATAATTATTGGAGTGGAGGCAAGGGTTAAGGCTTTTGGGGGAAAAGAAGATCACTAGGATCGTAATTGGAGCAAGGAATCCAAGTAAGGGGAGTTGTTCCTACATGTTTGTAATTTGAATGATGTGTTTCGGGTTATACTATTGTTTATATGTATGAACTTTCCTTTATCTTACGCTATGTTTTGATGTTTCATAGCTTTTGCCCAAAAACTTCTTGGTGGCAATAAAGACCTGTGATAGAGACTGTACCCCACCAAATTAAAATAGTTAAATGCAGTATGCGAAAGTTGAACCAAGTCGTCTCCCAACGACCAATATTTTTGTCTAAAGCTTCAATTTCCAGATGAACAGAATAGTATAACACAAGGGGGTTTGGCAAATTCAAAAATTCAACTCAATAATAAAACATAATTGCAATTTTCATTAAACAACCACAAAATAACAATGATTCCTTGCTTCAAATGAAATTTCACCCATCAAAGATTGCAAATTGAATTGATTTCGTTATTCCTCATGAAACTCGTTGTTAAACAACTAAGCGGAGGTTAACCACAAATTCAACATACAATTAAGCAATGCAAGCATTCATGAATTTGTCAAAGTTTATTAAGCAGGAAAATTAACTAAAACGACTTTCCCACTCTGAAAATTAAGCAAAACTAGATTGGGTTCTTCAATTAAAACGACAAACGTAAATCCACAACGAAGAAACAACAAAACCCACCAAACAAAACATTAATCTCAAGGTTTCATTTCATTCTTTGCAAGGAATCAATGCATTCAAAAATTAGTTACCCATACAATTCGAGTTAGGGTTCAATAGAAATTGAGATTCTACCATTCAAAAGATTTCAAATTGGTGTAGAATACTTAAAATGGTGCAACAAACGAAAATAAGCAAGGAGAAATAGTGGATGAACGAAAACAACACTGAAAAAGAACGTAAATCCTTCAATATAAATGTTACCCAAGGTGCAGAAAACGTGAATACAAACAATGGTTGTTGTCATGACTCATAAAATGTAAAAAATGAATGGAAAACATGAAAAATAAGCATGTGCCTCCATGGGTCACCTTCAAAATTTCAAAAACCTAAAAATGGAGAGTGGAGAAGATGGTGGTGGCTGGAAAATGAAAACTTAGCCTTCTTATACGTGGTCATATCACCACAGATTCACATAATTATAAAAATGTCATTATGCCACTCAGAATTACAAAAATGCCACTATGGGCTCAAAATGCTGGTCCAATGACATGGACGGACTGATTGACATGGCGTAGACGTGACAATGATGTGGAAATGATGTGGCAAATCTCTTAAACTGAATATTAATGTCCAAGCTCCAAAATTTGCTTCACCCAAATACCTAAAAATAATTAAAAACAAAAATTAGGCCAAATAATGTGAAATTAACTTAAATTCGGAACAATGACCCAATAAAGCCCAACAAATGAAAACACACTAAAGATAAACAATTAAGCACTGAAAAACTATCAAATGGGTACACAAAGGCTAGTGGAATGGAGGAAAATAATGACTCATCAACTTGCCAGGCGACTCAATTATTTAACCCTAATTTATGGGTTTTGCGAAGAACCGCCTGGCAAAAATGAAGGACTGCTAGGTGACAGATACCAGATTAGTGCATTTTCTGTGTTTTTGTGGGTTTTGTGATATTTTTGAATGTTCTGCAAATTCTTATGCCTTTACTTGCCTGTTTATTGCTATAATTGACTGAGGATGTCCACTATTGATGATGATTTGATTATTGGGGTTTTATATAAACATGAGGGTTCAATAAGGGCTTGGAAAATGTTGTGTGCAGATTACAAATCTGGTGATTTTGCCATTGTGTGGGTTAATTGAATATGTATGCATGTTGGATATATGGTTAAATGTGGTTTTTGTGCAACTGGATGACTGGATCACATTTATGGGGGTTTTAAGGTTTTTAAGCATGTGCAAGAGAATCTGGAGTTTTCTAGAAAATCGATGCATTTAGGCGATAGACAGTGGCCAATAGCCTATTTTTGTTAGCTGTGTTTGGAAATGAGTTGGGTTTGTTTTTTGGGTTTATTCTGGCTCATAAAAAAATAGTATGATAACATAATGTATAGGTTTATACATGGGTGTGTTTAATGCATGAATTATGGATATGGAATAATACTAAACTTGAATTGGTTTGAGTTGTGGAAAGTAAAGGATTATAATAGGTGCTATTGACATCATTATATAACTTGCATGATTTAGGAGCTTTAGAACATTACTAGTTTGTAAAGTTTTTAAATGCATGTATGATTTCTTGTTATTTTCAAGTAGTTACTAATGTGAAATTATGTATGAATACATGATCATGTAGAGTGCTAAATATTGGCATTGAGTGTGATGCATTAAGATGAAGGGATTTTATAGGTACTGTTGTGGTTTGTATGACTATATGCATGTTTTGGCTGCTGTCATCTAGATTCATATATGCAATGTGTATTCTTGGCCACACTCAAGTGATGTCATGTTTCCAAATTGTGAATGTATGAATGCTTATGTGTGATTGGTAACCTATGAACTGTGATGATGCAATTGGAAGTATGATGAAAGGTAAAAAATTTCAATTTGGTATTCTAGATGTGTGCCTGTGATGACTTGGTGTGTTAGAAGTGGTTATGTAGTGCCTAAACAAGTAAAATCTACTTTACTGGTGTAGCGTTTAGTAGTGTGGATTGAACCGCCAGGCGATAGCTACAAACAGGAGGGTCACTAGAGCGAGTGGCGCTTGGCGGTGAGTGGTGACCGCCAAGCGATCTGTAGTACAATTTCGCTTGGTGACGCTTAGGCTCTGACAGGTGATAGCGTATGGGCATGGGCCTTTTAGGAGTGTTTTGCATGGGTTGTTGTGATGGTTTGGTCTGGAATGCTTGGATAAATTACGAGTCGGCAGATTCGTAATGGAGTTGGAAACGCATGATTAATGCAAACGGGGAGGTTTGTATTGGATTACTCTTGTGTGGGGATACAAGTGAGGAGGTTCATATGTTTCGTGCTCACACATAAAGTTGTTATGGGTGGGGAGTTCCATAACAGGTGGTGTTCACGCATGTTGGACTACGAGCGAGGATGTTCGTAGAGTTGGACTACGAGCGGGATGGTTCGTAGAGTTGGATCACGAGCGGGCATGTTCGTGGAACCATTGTAATCCCTAAGACCATTGTTGAGTTGCATTCTACTCATATAGGTTGTGAGATATGAGTGACATGGTACAAAGGTGTTTATAAATAAGAAAATGGTTAAATTATTTTGGGTGAGTTGTAATTATCATTATTTATGTATGTTGTTTATTTAGCTCACCCTTTCTGTTTGTGTTTGGCGATGATCGTGTGAGTTGTCACACGGGAGCATATGTGAATCCAGGTGAGGATGGTGATGCGTAGAGATGGAGCTAGGCTAGCTATTGGGATTTACTTTATAACTTATTTTTGAACATCTTGTAATTTTATTTTATTTAGCTTTTGGATTATGGATTGCAATAACGCCTTTGAGGAGTATTTCTATTTTACATAGTTTAAGTTTTGATTTTTCCCGTGCTTGGGAACCATATGAGTTATTTAATTCTATTTAAAATATATAATTTGCTTTATCAAGTAATATTCGCCTAGGGTGTTACAGTTAATAATTTTCTAGCTCAACATTGCATGATTGCATTTCCATTCACACAAACATTTCATCAAACATCATTGGATTAGGTTTTCTTTTAGGAAATTTATCAAACAATTTGTTAATATGCTTTTATACATCATTTTAAGTGTTGTTAGAGTTTAGAATAGCTTAAGAATAGTTAGTTTTTGCATTTTTTACATTCATATCATCATCTTATACATTGCATTTGCATTGGGGAGTTAAAAATAAGAAATTATAGTTCATTTTTCCTTTTTAGCTCTAGATACGTTCAAATTTATGTTGCATTCATATCTAGCAGTTTTAGCATAGCATTTTGTATGTGTACATATAGTAAGAATTTTAGTTAGATTCAGATTAGTTGTTTTCCCCACTCAAATCACATCACACACACTATAGCCACTTAATTGTTTGCTTTGTCCTTACATTGATCCTTGGTTGACCTATACAACACTTAAGGGGAAACCCATTATATGTATAAACTTAAGGTGACTAAAGGTTTATCCGCCCTCATTCAATAACTGGTTTTCTATATTCTGCCTTGAGAAGAACTACCTAATGGAACTAACTTAGAATTTGATAACGCTGTCGTTGACGCGATCAAATTAATACTACTTATCTATAACAACTTCAGTATTGTTAAGAAAGTAGTCAACAAAATAGTAAGGGTAAAGTAACCCAAAGTCGTCTCCCAACGAAC
>Ga0214542_1004583_pt1 | contig 27248 bp, 12 predicted proteins | sample CNSS1metaG_FD_160096 | JGI IMG/M metagenome (GOLD analysis project Ga0214542, IMG submission 160096) | Root nodule microbial communities from cowpea collected in UCLA plant growth center, Los Angeles, California, USA - CNSS1 | ecosystem: Host-associated > Plants > Roots > Nodule | place: USA...
TAAAGCTTAAAAAATTGGAATTAATATAATAGAAATTGGACCTTAAGAGCGTTGTCCAAGTGAATAAGAACAGTGGCAGGAATAATTCCTCTGATGCCACCACCATCTATGCTCAGAATGGAAACTTGATCTCCATAGCTTGGAGGTGGCAATGGTGTGTTCAATGCAGCCATGAGTTGGCTGCAAAACACCAAAGCAAACAAGAGCAATGAAGACATTATCAAAGTGTTCAAGACAGAATTGAAGAAGGGTGTGAAATGGAGATTGAACAACTTGAGGATTCCTCTCTAATGTGGAGGCTATTTATAGACTTTTTCTTTTTGCCACCATGCAATTAAAATAATTAGTAAAATAGTCTCATTTTTTTTTATTAATATTGATGTTTATTGCCTGAATAATGTGAAGTTCGCGTGCAATTTACTAGAACCACTTAAAAAGCATAATTATGTAATTTATGTAAAATAGTTTATAGGAATTGTATCACTCTTGCACTTCTAAAATTTTGGTTAAATTTCTCTTTTGATTTTTGTTTTTGTCAAAAAGTGTGAAATTGGTCCTCCAATTTTTTATCTCGATTTGGTCATGATTTTTTTGAAAATGATTCAATTTGATCTTTGTCGTTAGTTTTTCACCATCGGTATTAAATTAAAAAAAAAACTATAAATTGATACGTGGTACTGACTTTGACACCGTTTGTGAAAAAACTAACGAGAATGACCAAATTGAATCACTCCTAAAAAAAACCCATGACGAAATTGAGACAAAAGACCGAAGGACCAATTTGACACTTCTTGACAAAAACAAAAACTAAAAGAGTAATTTAACTAAAAAATTGTAATATTTTATGGGATATTTTTTATAAATTTGTTAAAAAAAATTGCAAGAAAAGACTTTTTATTTTATCATTTCTTCTAAAAGTTTTAATCGGCAAATAGTTCTTTCATGGATAATTATTTGCTACAAGATTATATAATTCGCAAGTATTTTCTACAAATTTTATTGTAAAAAGTGTTTATACAAAATATTTAGAAAAATGGTAATAATTTCTTACAAATTATTTTATAACAAATATTTTTAGGTGTGATGGTTAACTATTATTAATTATTATGAAAAGTTAAAGTCGTTTTATTTCGACTCTATATACGTTAACAATGAAGATTAAAAGTAATTTTTGTGACCCCATTTTAAAAGACGCATTAGGTTTTCATTATTTAAATATTATTTAATAATATAACTAATGTCCCTAATTTTATAATAACTACTTCTAATATTATACACGATATATATGAATTTTATTATGTTTTTGTAATGCGGGGATATATGAAATTTTAACTTTTGGTTACATTTAAGAATGAAAATCATAAAGTTTGGACAACCATTCTATATAGAACTTAAAAAATTTATATTTATATTAACCATTTAAATGGGAAATTCTTTACAAGTTGGAGAAATAAGAATATTAAAATTTTGATGAATCATGCATGTCCATATGAGTTGCCACATAATTAATTAAAAGTTTTTCTCTCTATTTAACCTTGATTATTCAAGACCATAAAGTGCTAATATTTTTTATTTTCTTTCATTTATGTTGTATATATTAGTTGAGGTAACCTAGTTATTTCATTAATTTAATTTGTTTTTGTTGATTAAAAAAAACTTTTACTATTCAAATATTACTTAATAGTAATTTTTTTTTCATTTTCTATTAACAAATAAAATATATTAATACATGATTGTTTAAAATATTTCTACCATCATAAAGCACCAAATTATCTAAAATCCAAAATCTTAATGCAATAAATTTATAAAACACTCAATTTTCTATTTTTACTAAATATGGTACTTAAAGTCATACTTAGACTTTTCAACCCTATCCTATATAAGCTATACAAAACAAGAAAAAAGACAAAAAAGAAGAAGAAAGGAACAAAGTAAAAATAATCTCTAAAATTCTCATCCTTAAATGTAGTGATGTTTTACCAAAGATATCTCTACATAAAAGGTCTCTTCCAATCAAACAATTATAATTATAGTTAATTTATTGATTGAATAAATAAATTGACCATACTTTATTCTCTATTGTGAACTACTGTCTCATTTGTTATTATGTATCAACAAAAACTGAATAATGTATATATTCTTATAGGATTTTGAGTCAGACTTTTGGATTATCTGGAGAAGAAAGCATTACAAATCTAAATCATATAAACTTTTTGAAGAAAAAAAAATGATAAAAAGTTGAAATAAAATAATAAAGAAATTAAACCTGTGAAAAGTTTATTTTAATATATTCTTAGTATCTTTCGATAAAATGTACACATTTTTATTTTTATTTATATATTTGTTTATTCTTCTAAAGTTTAAGAAATTACTTTTCTATATATCGGTAAATTCTAGTTTTAGTCATAAAATATTTTTCGCTTTGGAATTCTGAAGTCACTATTCTGTACCTGAAATTAGTATTATTCTTAACAAAGATTTTAAGACATTGATGAACACGAACTCATAAAATAAAATAATTAATTAAACCCAAAGTCATTTTTCTTAATATTAAATATTCCATCCTATAACCACATTTTTATTAGAAAAAGAAAATAAACTCATATTCTACTACTATTTGAATTCATCTTACGTTTACGAAAATATTTTAAATTGATAGGTATATATAAATAACATTGGACTCTGTAAATTAAATATATGGATCTAAATTATATATATAGTTATTTTCTTTGTATTCATCTTCATTTTTAATTATTAATATATTTTATTTTATTTTAAGATTTCTATAGTTATATCTTTTTAATTATATTGTGGAATTAAAAATATGAATTTATATTAATTTTTTATTATATAATATTTATTTTACTTGTTGTAAATATGTTGTTTAATAAATATTATTGGAAAAGAATATACTATTTAATTATAGAGAGTTTAGGATTAAGAATTAAAATTCAGAGTTTAGAATTTGACATGAATTGTAAAAGAAAAATTACGTGGCTGGCTACCAGACTTTTAAAAAAGTAGATTAAAATTTTCAATTCATCTAATGAGAAAAATGTATTAGATTTATTCTTGTTGGTTTTTTTTTATATTTTATTTTTTTATTTAGGTTGAGATAACCTATTACCCCTATTAATATATTTATTAATATATTTGTTATTGCCAAAAGAAAAAATCTAATGAGAAAGAATCCAATTAACATCTCTCACTTTCCTTTAATTTTCCTTAATAACGAAAATATTTTTTTTTATATGTTTCACAATTTTCCAATCTCAGAAATCTGATATGTGATTCACGTGATCCTTTTCTGTCTTTCATTCTTATTACAAACAAATGATCCTGTCTTTTTCCTGTCAAAAATATTCCTCATACATAATATATATATATATATATATATATATATATATATATATATATATATAATGCATCCGTCAAACTCAGACCTAATTTTTACAGAAAAAATCTACTCTGATTACAAATATACACTACCAAAATATTTAATTTTAATGGAGCTTTATTGCTAGAGGTTCTAAGAAACCCAAGTAAACATAAACACAATAGAAGAACCTCTAGGAAGTGTCAAGGTTTTCAAAAAACCCTCGGAAAGTCTTAGGGTTTTCCCAAAAACCCCAGTAAAATTTATCGATTTAAACTTTTTTACTTATTCCCCTTCTCTTTGCCACTTAGTTCATTCCCCGTCTCTCTGTGTGATTTAGCTCATTTTCATTTTCTCTTTGGCATTCTGTGCTATGAAGTTTTTTGTAATGTGAAATCTAGATCTTGGTTATGGAAGACAAGAGAAGCTTCGTTGCCACCCACTGTTATCGTTGAAACGCCCTTCCATTTTCATCTTCGTCCCCAACATGCAAGTTTTGTTGATCCCCTTCTTCCAAATCCCTAAAATAGGAAACCCTTGCTACATCCAATAGAGCCACCACTCCTCCTTCTCCGATAAGCATTGCCACCGCCAATGTCGCATTTGCCGTGAGAGCGTGGCGACACTGGAGGTTGAATCGCCATCATCACGTCGCGTTGCCATGACTAGAGGCGCGGATGGTGGCATCTCCTTCTCCCCCCTTTGTAATGATAGGAAAAAATGCAGATGTAGAATATGTGGAGGTAATTCTTGAACTAGCAACAAGTTGCACCGATGCAAATGCGGATGAACGTCCATCAATGAATCAAGTGTTACAGATACTGGAACAAGAGGTTATGTCTCCTTGTCCAAGTGATTTTTATGAGTCACATCACACTCAGATCACTGATAAATGACTCGACCAACTTCAAAATGCTATGCTAACAACGTTGTAAATTGGTTATAGTTTAACATTTCAATGGTTTTGGTTCTTTGGAAAAACCTCCATTCAAATGATTGTGGTTAAATCAACATGAATTTGTTGATTGCAAAAACAGAACAGTTGATCAACATTATTTAATGAACTACAATTGTTAGTTGTTATTGGTTAATGGTTTTTTTTTTTGCGTAGAAAAGAAGGTAGACATAATATCTTTTTACTCATGAATCTCGTGTTTAACAAGCGAGGGTTAATTTATTGCTTCCGAAATCATCATCATGTTTATCCAATTGGCAAAGATATTAGGCGTTTATGATGGCAGGGACCAAGTTTCTATGGAAAGGTATTTTTGTTTTATGTTTTCCAAATTTACTGTAACATGAAAAACATAAGCACCAAAATTAATAGACATTACATTTAGATACGTTCATATCTAAAATTTAAATGATTATAAATATAAAAAATTTAAAACTGTGTTTTGTAGTTTTTTTTTTTATTTTAAGATTTATGTATAAAAAAAAGTAACAAACATAAGGTGGGTTTGAAACCCTGTGAAAAAAATATTGAAAGCTTATTGCTGATATGTGGTTCTAAATTGTAGGCAATAACGTGGATCTTAACTCCTAAGCAGTACCAGGAGTTTTGTAAACCCCAGCCATTACCAGGGGTTTTGTAAATCTTGAGTAAGTTGTGCTAATATCAGGGGTTGTTAAAAACCTCCGATAATCTCTTACCTACAATGGTTCTACCAGGAGAAAAGAGAACCCCTAGTAAAATCATTAGTGGGGGTTAAAACTCCCAGTACCAAAAATAACCCCAACTAAAAATAATAAAAGTAGTTTTTATTTTATGTTTGTAATCCTGTATATTTTTCTTCACATATTATGATGTTTTTTTGTTGTTGAGATAAAATTATGATTAATGTAATTAGATAAGTTACTTTAAACAAAAAAATATTGAATAATTGTCATGATGTGCTTTGATAACTTTCATTTATAATTTTACCCAGAGATTAAGGGAATGGTTGTTATAATTACTATTGTTATAATTTCAACAAAATGTGTGAAAAACAATAAAGTCAATTATTATTTTATATAAATTGTAATATTTTTTATATTAATCACTATGGCTAATAAGAATTTTGAATACTTAATATATTCAAAATATTTAATAAGAATTTAATTAAAAAAAATTAAATTTATATTTTATAAATTTATTGTTTTTTTTAAATAGTAAAAATTAATTAAAAAATATACAATTTTTTAAATACTTAAAAAATTTAATAAAAATTAATTAAAAATATTGAAATTTATAAAAAAAAAATTAAAACTTAACTAAATCGTAGAGAAATTACCTTATCATGATTATTTTTTATTTTTGTACTGCTGTCATATCTATAATAGTATATAATAGAAAATATTTAACTGTATAAAGTGACATAATTATTAATTTTTCCAATTCTACTTAAAATTAATTTTTGAAATATCTCTTACAGAAATGACATTATACATGATTTAAAAAGAGCCAAAGGAATTTAATGAGAATTGAAACAACCAGCTCATGTTTGTAAAAAGAGACAAAATAATTCATTAACTGTGTAAGATGGGACAGAAGAACCACATACTGCTACTGTACCCTCCACCACACATGGATCACTTGTAGATTTTTCTTTTTCGATAAAAGAATATATAAACAAAATTTAACATTGCATTTAAGGGTTAGGAATTGATGTATAACTTATACAAATATTTACTATATACATAAAAATAACATATCAGTCTTATTTGTTGTCTGTACCGTTAAAAAAAATTCATTTCATTAATATTTATCAATTTTTTATATTCGGTATCCATAGACTCTCATAAATATATATATATATATATATATATATATATATATATAATAAAATAAAATCATTTACAATTTAAATTAAATTACTTAATATCATATTTATACAAATAAATTTGCTTTTTTTTGAAATAATTTAAATAAATTGTGTAAAATTATAAATTTTAAAAAAATAATCTTTTATAAAAAAAACTTTATGTTTACAGAATAAAAATATATAAAATTAATTTTGAAATGACTTTTCCAGATTAACATATTATTTAAGAATAATTGTATTTTGAAAACTTAAATTTTAAAAAACAAATTATTAATAATTATTTAATATATATCCTATCAAGAAGTGAATAGTTAAGTATCCGTTATTTTTGCGGGTATCGATAGGAAAAAGTTCATTACAGACTTTATGGCAAATATCTTTGTTGATCATGAATTGAAATGGAAATATTGTTTTCTAATAAATCTTAATGTAGAAATTTTCTAAGATTACATATTAATAGTTTTTTATTTGTTTGTAGATAAAACAAATGTTTTGAGTTAAATAATATATTTTTATGTCTTATTGTATTATTTAAAATAAAAGACTTTATTTTTTTTATCGATGAAGATAACATTATATATTTATTAAACAGTATTAGTGGCACTTCATGCTGTATATAAGGAACACAATTTTAAGATTTATATTATATTAGTATTTATGGTGATACATTTTTTTATAATTTTGTTGTTGTCCTTTTTAAAGTAAATACGCAAGTGGATAACATCTCTACTCCAATCGAATAATTTCTTCACTTATAAAAATAATCAATACCTAAATTTTTTAAATAATTATGATAAACTTATATATTTTTTAAAACATATTATTTAATGTAATAAAAATACATAAAGAAGCACAAACATTAGAATGTATTCCACTAGTGTTATAATCAAAAGATTTGATAAGAGAATCTTAAGTATGAGAGAAATCATAGGATGATAAGTTTTGGGGTTAAGACTCTACTATTCAAACATATGCATGGTGATATAATACAAAAATTTCAAGCCTAAAAAGTCTTAAACAAGATCTTAAGACATAAGAATAATAATAAAAAAATCATATTACATATAATATTTATTTTCTAGAAATTTGAAAAAATTTATCATTAAGATCTTAAAAATAATAAATGAAGATATGATACCTAAGATTCTATTCAATATTATTAGATTTTATTTCAGAATCATGTGAGACACTCGTTTGATAGTTAATTTTATATTGTGGAAACTTGTAATTTTATTCAATTACTTATATATATATATATATATATATATATATATATATATATATATATATATATATATATATATATATATATATTGAGAGAAAGGTGATAATAAATATTGAGAAATGGACATGAGCATGAGACATGGCCAAAATGATAGAGAAAGTGAAGAGAATAGAAGAGATTCTGCATATGTAGTTTCAGCAGTAACTTCAACTTCTTCTTCAGCTTCCTTTTCTTCTTTTTGGAAGAACTTTATGTTACGATGATGCTATGAGAAGCTTTTTCAAGAGGATTTGGTATTTGCTGATTTTCTCTTCTAATATTGTTTTTTATTTCTTATTAGATCGTGTAAATAACTTTCGTCGTATATATTATTACCATTAGTTGGTCATTTTTCTTTAAATAGAGAAAACGATGAAGAGGGTCTTAATTCTTTAGAGTATATATGTTTCTTTTGGATTTTATTTTTCTAAGTATTGCTTCAATTGTTTTACTGATATGAAAATACGAAAAGGAAATCAAATAGGGTTGTTGTTGATCTAAAAAGAAAATCCAAGTTATTACAATTAGAAAATTTCAAACCTATTTTTCTTATCTGTTTTTATGATATTATTCATATATTTAATGTGTTGTTCCATATAGATTATAAACTTGAATTAATTTAGGTATATGAGAAATTTTGTCTCAAATGAAGGACATGTTTTAGCTGTTTTCCTTCTCCTTCAAGGAAGATGGTAATTATTTATTTATTCTTATCTTATCTAATGATAAATGGGATTAGGTATGCAATTTAATTATGTAAGTATAGGGATCTTGCCAAATGGATTACTTGATTTATTATCTTTTGCTTTTTTAAAAAAAAATACTTGATAAATTCAATTCAGTTCTTTTTAGAAGGAACATTAAATTTATGTTTAACATTTTTTATATATTGCTGAATAATCTACTTGGAGTCTCAGTATACCAAGATTGCGTTTTGTTTATTTATTTATTTATTTCAGTTGTGTTACAAACTTCATAAAGATTAAATCATGGATTTTCATATTTAATCAAAATTATAAAAATTAACTTTATGATTTCTCACATTTTCAAGGAAGGTAGTAGATGCACTGATAGTCTTGACAACATTAGAATTAATTGCCAGATTGTGTTTACATGGCTTAGGAAGTTGTAAGTTTGATTACTGGAATTTTGATTTAAAAGTAAAGATTATTTGAAAATTCTATTTTTATTTTTTATTTCTTATTTACGTAGAATTCTTTGTAATTGTTTTTGTCACACCATCATATCATTAGTGTAAATGTAATCATTTGAGGTTTTTTCCAATGATAATTTCTTAATAGTTATTTTTAAAGAGGTTTTGAAACTACTTCAAATAACGATTCTTTCTTTGTCAATTTTTGAAAGTGAAGAAGTGATGATAATTATAATGAATGTTTTAGGTTACCGATGTTTATAAGAATTTTTTTTAAGATTAAATATATTTTTAATCCCTAAATTAAAAACAAAAATAAAATTTCTTTTATATTAAATTTTGATATATTTACACCATCAAACTTTAAATATTAATAAATATAATCTTTTTAATTCAATAAATATTTGTTTAGACATTAAATGGTGTTTCAGACATAGATTTGACTTATGTACACAATTTATCTGTTCTAATTCAATGTCAACTTGAAACACATAATGTATTTGAATTAAAAAGATAATATTCATTTATTTTAAAGTTTAAAGATTAAAATGAAATAAAATTTGAGACAAAAACGAATTTCAATTTTATGTTTAAGTTTGATAATTAAAACATATTTAAGCTTTTTTTATTTTCTTTTGTACAGATAATTTTGATTTAGGCTAACATTTGGCTTGACAAAGTTTAACAAAATTTTCTTTAAGCTTGTTAATTCGTAATAGGTTACCATTTGCACTTTCACGGCCTCGATGTCGCGTTGTGGGACATTTGCATTAAACTCGTCTCGGTCGAGTAAATGTATATATGGACCTATTGGTTATGTTTTTCAACCTTTCTTCATTCTGCATGTTAAGTGTTTCTTCTACTTTCTATTAGAAATTAGGTTAGAAATAGATACGAAATTCAAGCCCCAAGTTCTTTGCTCTTTCCTTCAAAACCTCAAAATATTTGTGTAAATGGCTTATCATGCACACACACACCTATTACTAATGTTGACAGACTAATGCATTGAATACCAATAGTCTCTGACATGAAAATTATTTGTAAAAAAACACCGATATGATAACTACAAAAGAAATGCATATTAGTTATCTGTTGATGTTCTAGCATAATATTTGTTTGATGAAATTTACATGTGAATATATAACGAGTTTTTACGGTGTATTGATGTTGTCTGAGAAATCTTGTATGGACAGGGTTGATTATTGATATGTTTGGGATTGTGCCTCGCAATAAGAGGTGATGTCTTGGGTTCTTGGTAAACTTTGTGTGTTGGAATAATGTTACTATTTCTAAAAGAAGGGAACTTAAACACAAAATCATTATTAATTAACTATTATGTCTTTTTTTCGAAATGTGATTTGACTGTCATGTATATTTATTTTAATAATTATGTTTTTCAATATTTAATTAAATTTTGATAGTTTAGTTTTTAGTTTTATTTTCTTTTAATTTTTAAATAAGCATGCTTAATTATGAAGAATAAAAAAAAGTAAATTTACTTTTTATTTTAAAAGTGATAAAAAGAAAAATATATATGAACATGAAAATACAAAAATATCAATTTTTTCATCTATATTCGGAAGATGATACTAATGATATAAATTTATTTTTATTATATTAATAATAATAATTAAATACATAAATTTTAAACGTAGTATTTTGTTTCTCTCAAAATTATTGGTTAAAGTCGAAAAAAGTTAAATCAGTGACAATCCTAAAAATGTTGTTCATGAATCGTGTTTAACTATTGTTAAAACATTTTTTAGAAAGTTGTATGATAATAATTTATTTTATTATCTTTAGGGAGGGATATTTATATTATACAATTTTTTATTTATGCAAACCTAGTTATGATTATTAGTAAAGGATATCTATATGTATGGCGTTTCGTTTTGTACAAATCTTTCGGGGTGAGAGTAATATTCTCACAAAAAAGAAGTTGGAAATAAAATAAAATGAAATAAATACAGAAATAGGTAACAGAAAGTAAAAAATAAAAATAAAAAAATAGGTAGTTGAGTGGATGAGTTTTTATTTTGCATGGTTCTATTTTCTTTATGGATAATGCAGCTTTGCATCCACCAGTAACCAGAATTCATTTTCACCACAAGGCCTCGGAGAGCCTTATCCAAACCAATGTTTCTCTCTCTGCGTGTTAAAGATGATGATGATGATGAAAATTTCATGGAAAACATGTTTTAAAAATGTCATTATCATAGAAATTTTTGTAATGAAAGAGTGCAAAAAAATATGTATTTTATTTGAAGATAATGCAGCCTATTTGGCTCCACCACACACGAAGAGTATCTCAGATTACCTTATCAACTCCATGCTTCTGGGTGTGCAAAGTTCAACCAAAAATCCCAACAAAATTCCAAATATAACGTTATCACAGTGGGCAACATCGTTATACTAAATACCTTGTTGTAAGTTGTTCTTTAGTTTTTTGTACAGGTATTCAAATTTGTATCATGTTGTTATCTTAAATCAACTCCAAGAACAAGACAACCAGCAGCTTATATAGAACCTCGATTTTTAGGTCTTTAAGCACTTGGCACAATATTTAGGATGGAATGACTTCAATGATTTGCATTTTTCAATCGCATTTCAATCTCTCTGTTGTGTGTAGTTGGGTTTTTACCTTGTAGGAGAAAGTACATAGGTTGAGGTTTTTTTGGAGTCTGTCGTTATTTGTTGGGTGCATTATCTTGTTAGGTTTATAGAGGAGATTTCACTAGGAGAACAAACACCAATGATACTTGAGCCCAATCACATAAGATATTGACACCACTTTCAACCAAAAACCTTAAGACAATTAGTTTTATGGGTTTTTATTTTTATATAGTGCTTTACTTTCTCATTTCTAGCCAATGTGATGTGGGACTTAAACTCACACATGGATTCCTAACAATCTTCTTCTCAAGTGTGAGTCTCTTCAATCACATTAACCACGAGTACTCCTTTTCTACATTTACTGTACCACCATTCTTCTTAACGGGACACGCTTACCTAAAACCAATATGGAACTTAGACTCACACTTGGATTCCTAACACATACTTTATAAGTTTTTGCATCATACTCATCTTCGAAGAAGATCTCATTACCACTCATACTCAACGGGTTAATATTTTTATTTCATCCCCATCCTTACCAAATATAAGTATACATTCATACGAATGTTTCGTCCCATTTTCATTTATATTAGTTAATAATTTTTTATAAAAAAATAATAATTCATGGAAACATATTATCATCAAATAATCAACTTCATTCTTATTTTTTAATACCAAATATTTAAAAAAAAAATTAGAATTATATACATTTGCAAACTAACGTTAACAATCAAAGTCAACAAAATCAAAAAATATATTTAAGAAGTTAAAAACAAAATAAGTATCAAGTTTCAAAATATTTAAATGTTTATTCACTTCTTTCTCTAAGTAATAATTACAATTTTTTTTTCATATATTAATAAAAAGTTATAATATACCACTATAACGAAACCAAAAAAAACAAATATTAAATTAATTATAATTAAAATTTCGATAAATATTTTATCTTTTAAACTAGGATCTATGTTGGACATTGATAGACAAATTTCATAATAATGATATTAAATTATTATATTATAGTAAATAAAATGTCTGTATACAATTGTGGTTATAAAATTATATTTACAATATGATTAGAAAATAAAAGTAATTATATAAAAAGTCATTAAAATAGTATTTTATATGATACAAACAAATAATAAATAAAAATATTAAAGAAGAGTAAAAATAATTAAATATGCGTCTTAAACACAATTTGATACATTCGTAAGAAGAAACACAAATATATATTTAAGGACGTGATTCATAAGATGAAAAATATCTTGAAAATTTAAACAAAAAAAATTCAAATATAAAAATAGTCAAACTATTATAACTTAATAAAATTTATTTTAACGAAACAAAAATTCTTCATATGAAACAAAAGTTAAGAATCAAAGAAAATAAGAAAGATAATTTTTTTTATTATCTACTCAATAAAATATTTATATCATTAAATGTTTGAAATTTAAAATCAAATGAAAATAAATAAAAATATTAAAAAGAAGTAAAAATATTTAAATACGAAATATAAAATTATTTTAATGACTATAATTAACAATATATTATTTGAACATAACTATATAAAAATTATAATCTCAAAACTATGAATAGATTTTATAAATATATATATATATATATATATATCATCCCCATTTCACCGACACTACTTGTTTTACTTCCACGGAATGATCGTCGGCCCGTTTTCCAACACTCGGATAAATCTACTCTTTCCTCAATTTTAGCTTTTACCTTCTACCATTCACATTTGACCGACCTATTCTTTAATTATTTTTTCATTTGATTATTTTAAACTTAATTATTGTAAATGAAAATTAATATAGAAAAATTATAAAAATTATTTATATTTAATTTAATAATTATAATTATAATAATAATAATAATTTTATTTTTTTTATTATCATAAAAAAGTAAATATAATATTTTTACTAGTTTATATAAAAATTTTGAGATTATTTTTTTGGTTTCTTCATTCAAAAATATGAAGTTGATCTTCCATTTTTTTTGTCTCAATTTGATCTCGATTTTTTATAAAATGATACAATTTTATCATTTTTGTTAAATTTTTTGAATATTATTTTTTTATCAAAATTAAAATTTAGAAGAAGGATGATTTGATTTATTAATATAATTGACATAATTTTAATATTAATTTTAATATTTTTTTCATTTAAAAAATTTAACAAAAAATATCAAAATACATCAATTTTTAAAAAATCAAAATTAAATTAAAATTTAAAAATACTAGAGAAACAACTTAACATTTTTAACGAAAAAATATATAAAAGAATAATTTAATCAATATTATAACACCCCATAATATTAAAGGAAGATCGGCACCGACAAAGAAAATAGTAAACAAAAACAAAGTTTTGAAAGTTAGTGGCTTCTTTGGAGTCCAACTATCTTGTCCTTCTTCTCTGTGAAAGCTCCATTTCTCATATTGGAATTTTCTTTTCCTAAGATAGATTAATCATCTATATGAGTTTTTCATATAAAAGATCTCATACAATTTCAAAGTTAAGATTTTTTACAGGTCTTTTATATATATATATATATCATTCATTTTTTTTTAATTTTTACTTAATATAAAAATTTTAAACTTATATTTAAATTTGTAAATGTTCATAGTTGAAAAAAGGTAATAAAGTTGTAAAGATTTGATTTATAATTTTTTTTTGTTGTACGTAAATGTAAATGGGTATGAACACCTTAAATGCTTTTGTTAAGGTGTGGTGAAGGACACAGAAGTGCAGTGGATGTAGTTGTTCTACCCGTGCTATGCACCTAACGAACGAGTTTGTGTCTCTTTATACAGGTGTACCCTATACCTAGACAACATGAGCTGGTTGCTTTCAATTCTCATTAAATTCTTTTGTCTGTTTTAAAACATGTATATATAGTTTCTTATGTATAGGAGATAATTAAAAAATTTAATTTAATTACAATTATCATAGGAAAGTTAATAATTATATCACTTAGTACAGTTATATATAAAACTAATTTTGGAAAAAAATTGTACTAAAGTGAAATACTTTCTATTTTCACTGCTAAAAATTTTCATATTACATGAGATTTTTCTTACAAATTTATTAAAAAAATTTACAAGAAAAGAATTTTTTTCACTACTTTTTCATGGATAATTATTTCCTACAAAATTATAAAATTTGTAAACAGTTTTTACAAAATTTATAAGTATTTTTTACAGAATTTGTTTCGAAAAGTATTTTATACAAAATATTTTGCAAAAGAATTGGCAGCAATTTTCTGCAATTTTTTTTCATAGCAAAATTTGTAAGTATTTCCTATAAAAATAAAATAAAATAAAATTGACAAAAAATATAAATTTTTTAATAATGTTTACATATTAGTATATACATAACAATAGCAAAAAATACGAAATAGTGACAATTTATTATGATAAGGTAGTATATAAGATTTAATTAAGTTTAAAGTTTTTTTATTTAAATTTTAGTATTTTTAATTAATTCTTTTTAGATTCATTGGGTATTTAAAACTTTTATATTTTTCATTTAAAGTTTTTTTATTTAAATTTTAGTATTTTTAATTAATTCTTTTTAGATTCATTGGGTATTTAAAACTTTTATATTTTTCATTTAAGTTTTTGATATATCGGATGATGGAATGTTATTTTATTATGTTGACTACAAGAAAATTTTACGTTAATTATTAATTTTATTGACTAAAAGTTGTTAGTTACAGTAATGACCAATTTAGATATTAATTTATAAAATAAAAAATTATTGGTTGATAAAATAATTACTATTACGAATAAAAAATTATGTAATTGGTTTCAAAATTTTAGCTATCAAGATTTTAACTACCAAAGGAAATTGGTCACTAAACATTAGCTACCTAAATTTTTGCTACAAAGAAATTGATTTCTAAATTATTCTCTATTTAATTAAAAACTAATTTATTGATCAATTCTAATTTTTTATATCTAAATTCATCGCTAAAATCAATTTTTAATGAGTCAGAGGTTATTTTGTGTTTTTTGTCTTCCGATGTTATAAAACGTGAAATATGATGGTTAGTATAAAACAATATTAAAACATAAAATTACTATAAAATAATATTAAAACAATAAATTACCTTTATTTTTTTCATTGAAATTTTGGATAATAAATAATCTTCGTTGACACCTACATCAAAGATGGTTATAATGATATTTAACATGTTTTTACTTAAAATAATAAAAATTACTTATGGATAACATTATTTTATTTTACCAACCAAACATATCACAATTTGTAAATTCAAGTAAATAAAATGGGTAAAACAACAATCATTTAATCTTAGTAACCAGAATAGATTTGTTTCTGTAAAAATTAGGTCAGGATTTAACGGACACATTAAATTGAATATATAATTGCTATATAATCTCAGTCTGAGGAATATTTTTGAAAGGGAAAATTGGAGAGAGGACTGAATTATTTTTCGATCCAATTTATTTTTCAGACAAATAGTTAAGTTTAATTCGTTTGAATTATTTTTTAATTTAATGTAATTTATGCGAATTGTTTTTTTTTTAATTCAATGCAGTTTATATAAATTATTTTCTAATTCAATACAATTTTTTGGTACTTCAGTGTAATTTAGTTTATTTTGTCCAGCTCTTAAAAAAGACAGGATCATTTTGGGTGTTTGTATTATTAGGAATGAAAGACACAAAAAGTGTCACGTGAATGACATCAGATTTATGAGACTGGAAAATTTTGAAACACGTTTTCGTTGTTTAGGAAAATTAGATGAAAATAAGAGATGTTAAGTGAATTCTCAGATGAATTGGAAAATTTAACCTACTTGCTAACAACCTAAGTTTGCTTTTACATTTCATATCACATTTTAAACTCTACATGTGGTTTATATAAGATGACATTTACAATATTAAGAAGAAAAATGAATTAAGATTTCATTAGTTTTTTTAGTTCACGAAGAGAATTCATCGATGTTTTAAAATTTTAATTTTTCATTAATAAAAGATAAATATATCAAATAATAAAATATTCATGTAATAATAATTATATTTAACATACACTTATTTAAAATAAGATAATTAAATCGTCTCGATTATTACATAAAATAAAAATAAAGAAATTGTAATTTAACACCTTTACGTACTAACATATGTATGTCCCGATAGAGTCATGATATATTTATTATGTTGCCTCAGATCTCGATAAATAAAAATAGATAATTTGATAAATCGAAAGAAACTTATCAAGTATTAAAATATTATTTAATAAACGAAAACGAGATAATTTATAAATCTGATCTATCTAATAATAATTTTTTTAAATTCATTGTATTTGAATTGACATTTTTTCTATTATTATAATTATTGTGAAAAAAAATGTTTCCTATACTAAGTTTAAATCAATTTATTCATAAAGATGTATGTATAGTTCAAACGTAAAATGAACCACACACATTAAATTGGATTAAATTCTAACTGTTCAAATGTCAAAAGAGTTATTTATGTTGGTTTATGCTTATCCCACTTTTGATCTATCAAATTTGAGTCGAGTTGGATCAAACATCAGAAAACGGGTTATTAAATTGAACCCGTCTTGTCATTGGACAAGTCAGGGGCCTCACGGGCTGACTTGCCATTTCTTCATTTTCGATCACTTTATTCTTCTACATTATCATTGACCTTCATTTTCTCCATCACTAGATGCAAGAGATCCACTATCTTCATCTCTACAAATTATAAGTGTTCCCTCCCAGATGGAGAAGATCTCCAATAAACCTTAGTATTCAATAGGTCAAGGAATCGAGCGAGAATTCAAGTCAGAAAACACGTCTCCACGAAGCCGAGATCATGACAAGACTCTAGAAAGATGTCTCCACAAAGCCAAGGTCATTGCAAGAATCCAGAAAGATGTCTCCACATGGCTGAGTTCATTGTAGGAATCCAAAAAGATGTCTTCATATAGCCAAGGTCATTGCAAAAATCCAGAAGGATGTTTCCACAAAGCTGGGGTCATTGCAAGAAACCAAAAGGATGTCTTCCTAGGACCGACGCCACTGAGGGTAGCTGGTTGATGGTTCAGGATTTACGAGGATGTCACCTTAGGACCGGTCTCTCTATAAGAAGCTAAGATTGAGGAGATGGTGCACGTGAAGATAGAATCTTAGATTATATAAAGTGATTATTTTTGTTAAGAAAATATTTAAAAGAAGATACATTAGTTATTATTTAGGGAAATATTCTAATTGTTATTTAAGGGAATATTTTAGATTATCTCTAAGGCTATTATTATGCATTAACTTATTATGTATATCTACAATATTTACAACCAATTTACCTTCTATAAATAAGAATGTTACTCCCATGGTCAGGGAACGATTTATTTTGGCCTAAGTGAGTCATTAACTAAGGTTAAAATACTTCTTTCTTTTTGTTTTCGGTTGAAGGTTATTTTACACATTTTTTTACTGCAACAATAAGATTTATGCATCAATAGGTGAACATCTTCTTCATCTTTATAGTAAGAACCTAACTTTCTATGCAAAAACCCCTACCCACAAAATCATCACAACCAGCAAAAACACCAATCTGCAAAATCCCAACCCACAAAATCATCACAACCAGGTCAAGAAACCCAATCACTACTAGAAGAAAAAAACCAAATCACAACCAAATCAAAAAACCCCAATCGAGAAATCCCCAAACCCCACATGAGAAACCACAATCACAATCACTCTGTAGAGAACAAGAAACAAAATCAAAGACTTTGTCGATGTTCCTCTCAGCTCAAACAAACGTGTGGATCTTCCTCCTTCTAGATCTAGTCACATCAACAACAGGCGAGTCACCAACGCGCCGCCGATGACCTTGTGACCAAGAGCCTTTCCAACACGATGAAGGTGTGATGGTTTGAAACGTGATAATGGAATGGGGTTTATTTGTTTATGTGAGTGTTTGTTTTTCCTGTTTGGTGCGCGATGAATATGTTGGATGTAGAGATGATGAAATTGTAATAGATGGAGAAGAAGATGAGATGAGAATGAGAGATTGTGGATAGTCTTGAGTGAACAAGAAAATGGAGAAAATGATGGAAGAGATGAATAGAGATGATGATTGAGGAAGTAAAGTTTTAGATAAAACATGTTTTGGGTTAGCTTGTAAAAACTCACCTACTAGCCCATCAGGTTGCCAACTTTGTCGGTCCGGAATGTAACGGGTTTGCAGGTTGAATCACCACGATTTTAAATGTTTTAGTGGATTGTTTGGATATAGGCTTAGTCAGTCGGATGGTCCCCACTTTGGTGGAAGTGTGTCAATTTGGTCATCGCTTTCAAAACGTTTCAATTGCATCATAACTTTCGAAAAAGTGTCTCAATTAAGTCATTTAAAAAAAATAATAATGTTGTTAACAACGTGCCACATATCAACTTGTGGTTCTTTAATTTTTTTTTTTGAAAAAACAAATTTTGCCACATGTCAGGTCCTTGGTGTGAACTGTTTGTGCCATGTGGCAAGACAATGACACATGTCAATGTCACTACCAAGTGTCATTGTCTTGCTTTCAATTAAGTTTTCACATGTCTTTATGTTCCAATTTAGTCTTCACATATGTTTTTTTATTTCAATTTAATCCCATTTTTTTCAAAATATTGTCTCTCTCTTAAATTTGAGACCAAATTTATTATTTGTAAAAATATTATATTGATATTTTTTATTGAAAATGTCTTACAAAATTAAGTGTTGATATTATATTAAATTTAGTGGTAAAAAGTCAAGATTAATAAAACATAGGTTAACAATTAAGAAAAATATAATATGTTAAAACATCTTTTTCAACAAACAATATCAGTAAAACATTTATCTAAATAATAAATTTGGTCTCAAATTTAAGAGAGATATAATATTGCACTATTTTGAAAAGAAAAAAAAAATGGGATTAAATTGAATAAAAAAAACATATGTGGGAACTAAATTGAATCAAGAAGATATATGTGGGGACTAAATTGAAATCAAGATAATGAAACTTGGCATGACACTCACACATGACACTATTGATAACGTTGTTTTCTACCTTTTATTGATGTTAAGTTATGTGAATAAAATCAACTCCTACATAACTTTTATCTTGTTTAATCCTTTAGTTTATGTTGTTTTTACATTGTTTCGTATTTTAGTTGTTTTATGCTTTTTTACTTCTAATCTCTATTATGAGTGTGTGAAATAAAATAATAGGAAGCAATTCTGGTGGAGAAAAACAAGTTGAAACTCAAGGAAGCATGATTGAACATGAAAGATTGACTTTTACACAAATATCCATGTCGAGGGGCACCGAGATCAAGTCCAACACTACAAACATCGAGAAAGGACTCACCTATATGTATATACTGCCTTGGACCAACCTTGGAAGGCCAAAAAATGACCATTAGGCGCCAGGGTCACTCGCTGGGCGAGCTGGTAGCTCGCTGGGCGAAAATGACAGACCAGAAATGCAGTATTTGAGTCGCTGGGCGAAAATGTGGCTCGCCCAGCGAGGCACATGTCTGGGAACGTCGATTTTAGGCCTCGTTGGGCGAGAATGAAGCCGTTGGGCAAGATTATCGACCCCAATACGCGAATATGGTTATTTAATCATGTTTCTACGAGAGTATTAGAGGATTCCTCATTTTTTACGAATAGAAACACCTTGGGTGCTTGGGAGAGACTCTTGGAGGCTATTAGAGGTGTTGGGAAACTCTCCCTTCTCCTTCTTGAGTCTCCTTCTTCATCCATGGAGGTTTTACCCCTTTTGGGTTGGAGAGGATGATGGGCTACAAAATTGGAGGCGAAGATGCGAATGGGAGGCACAATTAGAGCATGAAGCAGTATTCAAGAACCTTGGGAGAGGGATTGTTTCTACTTTATGGTTCCAATTTCTTCCCTATTCTTCAATTTTGTAAAACCCTAGGTTCTCCACCATGGAGAGCAATTTCTATTTGTTGAGATTAGATGTAAAACATTGAATTCTTGTGTAAAATTGTGTTGTTAATTTATATGCTTTTCCAATTCATGTTAGTATTTGATTTCCATGCTTAATGCTTGTTGTGGTTTAATCACCCATGGCTTGTTTGTGGTTCTTGAGGTGTTGGGAAACATCTTTAGAATCTAGATTTGAAATTAAATACCTAATGGATGCTTATACCTAGGAATAGAACTTGGTTCATTAGTAATCTTAGATTCTTGAAACTAATGCATGATTTCACTTGTTGAGGATTCAAGGAATTGAAACTTGATGAGTGATCATAGGCTTAAAGGCTCTAGGAATAGGATTTGAGTATTCTTGTGAATTGATTTTAACATGAATATGAAATTGGGATAATTTAGAATGCATGAGAATGAAATGGTTGAAGTCTAATCTTGACAAATTGTAAATACACTGTGTTAATTTCTTGTTGCACACCAACTGTTTCATAAAATACCAAAATAGTTTACATTGTGTTTGTGTGAACTTTGTGTCTAATTGAGTAGTGAATTGTGAGAGTTATCATGCGTTGCACAAGTCCCTTGGGAGAGAACGATAAAATACTTATTACTTGCTATGTGCGACCGGTACATTTGCCGTGTTGGTTTTTCACTAACAACTATCTTGCCACTTGGCACTAATAGTACCACATGATTAGAGACATGACGCGTGGCAAAAAAAAATTTCAAATAAAAAATTAAAAAACCTTAAATTGACACATGGCACACCATTAGTATTTTTTGTTTGAAAATGACCTAATTGAGACAATTTTTCAAATGTTGGGACGCAATTGAAACATTTTAAAAGCAGGGACCAAATTGACACATCTGTACCAAAATGGGGATCATCTGACTAATTAAGCCTATGTCCAAACAATCCACTAAAACATTTAAAATTGTGTGTTACCTTTACTCCCCTAACTTGAAATCCCCTATAGTGATAAAGGGGCCACTGGGAAGAGTGAAGTTTTTTGTGTATGAGGAGTAAGGAAGGAAGTAGAGAATGTGATAGTCATGGAATGTGTGCCATTATATAATATGATACCAGAGTAAAAATGGAGCATATATGGATAGGAGAAAATGGAATATCAAAGTACAAACAACATTGTTCGATCAAGTCCAATAAAAGAACATCATGGACTTAATGTGCAAACCAAATACAACATTATATCATATTAACTCAAAGTACAATCAATCATAGAAGAACAATCTTGATCCTAGAAGGTAGATGCATGGTTACTTCCCCTGGGAACAAGTCCCCAAGACCTATAATCACTTTTTCATCATAGATTTTCAAATATTGTAATGTAAAGAGTGTTGGTAAGAGATGGTTTATCAAAACATCATGTAACCAACTTAGCAAAAGATTATTTGATATGGAACTTGGCATAATTGATTATCAGAGAGCAAAACATAAGCACAACAATGTAGACAAAGTAGAATTTCAATCGATTATCAGAATAATTGAAATTCCTGATTGTTTTAATCTATTATATAATCGATTAAAACAAAGAGATGTTGAGATTAAATTGATTTTAAAGAGGATTTTATTTGGCTTTACATAACATCTAGACTCATCAAGCTTCTAGTATACTCTAGCAACTATTCTATCAACCAAACATGACTTAACACTAACTATCACAAACTTGTACCAATCTTTGCTTTGGACATCGTTAAAAACATCAACTTTATCTTCTTTGACATATTAACATTCACCACATTCATCATCTTCGTCCACACTAATATTTTTCATTCACACACATTTATCTACATTTATTGCTTTTCCCCATTTTCTTCATTCATATTATTCTCCTCTTCTCCTTCATTCACATTATTCTCCCTATTTCCTTTTTTCATATTCATTTCTTCCATCCATATTCATCTCCCTTATACATATTCATCTCTTTCATTTAATTTTTTTTTCTATACATTTTCTAAACATGAAGATATTGTACAATTTTTTTTTAATTTACTGCCATTAGCGTCTTGGCCAACAATAAATTAAATAAATTTTAAAATAAAAGATACATTAGCGTTAGTTTGGTTACGCTAAATTACTTTAACAAAATAATAGTTTAAAAATTATTGATGACTTAGCATCGCTAGTTAAAGTAGATCTTAAAAGACCGACACTAATAAATTAACATCCATAATTTTAAAGTCAAATGTGCATACAATACAAATTTGACATTAATAATTATTTAGTGTAACTTTTACTTGTTAATGTTAGCTTTTGACAGATACTAAAAACATTTTTTATCGAATGTATGTTCCACTATATTAGTTGCGAAACTTGGACAAAATATTCAGAAGTGCCAAATTAGAATTTTTGAAATTTCTAAAGTTTAATCGACATAAATGTATTATTTTCATCTTCATCTCGAGTTTTCCTCTTAAAAAAAGTTATTCTTTTACTTTTTATTATAATTTTTTTAATATAATCCCTAAACCCTAAACATCTCACCTATTTAGAGAAAGATAAATTTATTACTATCTAATGCTACACACTAAACAAATTTATCATATGCAAGAGGAAAACCCTTAAAAAAAGGTAAAAATAAATTTATTCAAAAGAATAAATTGATCCGTTCAAAATGTTCCTTAATTTATCAATTTTATCATAGTTTCATTTTATTTTGAAAGGGAAAAGAGATTGAAGATGAAAATTGAGAAAGAAAGGAAGAGAAAAGAGATGGAGGTTTAGAAGAGAAAAAAAGACAAAATGAACTACATGAGATTTTAAGAAAAATTTTAAAATTTTAATATAAATAATATATAAATATAATTATAAAACATATAAAAAAATGAAATTAAAAAGTTTTGGGGTACCACAGCTCTTCTAAGTCATCAAGAAGGTATGCCTATGTCTACTGCCCTCATACATCAATAAATATTATTCATTTTATGGATACCACAATAGATAAATTATTCATTTTATGAATTCTTTTATGTAAGTAAAGGGGTTAGGATAGTTTTATTGATACATAATAACAAAGGAAACAATGACTTTTCAATATGTAAAGTGTGGCCAATTTATTGAATCAACAAGATTAACATTAACTATAATTGTTTGAATGAAAGAATGATTTTTTAGGGGTATCTTTGATGAAACATCATTAAATGTAAGGATAATTTAGAGACTTTTTTTCACTTAGTTCTTGTTTTTCTGTCTAGAGTGAGCTTTTTAATTATGTGGTAACTCATCTGGATATCCATAACTATTCATAATTTATAATTCTTATTTCTCCAAATAATAAAGAATTTCATAATTAAATAGTTAATATAAAAATAAGTTTTTAAAGTTCTATGTGATTTTATCAGCAAAAATATATAAAAGGCTTAATAATACATTTGGTCCCTATTTTTGCTATGTTTGTTTAATTTGATTTTCATTTTTGTTTTGCATTTAATTAGGTTCTTATTTTCTTCAAATTTTGATCAATTTGGTTATTTTTACTAACAATATTTAAATAGTTAACCTTTTTGGATAGTACATGTCACATGTTAACTCTTTTTTTTTTTTTAATTTTTTAAAACTTTTAAAACTTTTTAAAATTTTTTAATTTCAAAAAAATTGTCTACATGTCAATGCTAGTGTCACATGTTAGTTTGTGACTGTATTATTTTTTTTGTTCAATTTAGTCACAATATTCGTTATTTTTGTTCAATTCAGTCTCTATACTCATTATTTTTGTTCAATTTAATCCTAGTTTTTGTTAAAATGGAATAATTTAGACCAAATTTAATTTTTTATAAATATTATATATTTATTTTTAAAATTGACATTATTATTAATTATTTTTGAAATTCAATTATAAAAATTACTAAAAAAACTCATATTTCCTGTCAATTTTGTTTTGAATTTTTTTTGTATTAAATACTTATAAATTTTGTTATGAAAAAAAATTTGCAGGAAATTGCTTCCAACCTTTTTGCAAAATGTTTTGTATGTAATACTTTTCATAACAAATTTTGTAGAAAATACTTACGAATTTTATAATTTTGTAAGAAATAATTACCCACGAAGGAATTACCTGTCAATTAAGATTCTTCAAACAAATTAGCAGGAAAATGTCTCTTCTTGCAATTTTTCTTAACAAAATTGCAAGAAAAATCTCATGTAATATTAGAATTTTTAATAATAAAATTATTATATTTAATTATTAATTGAATATAATTCTTAGATTCGATTGTTAAATAAAATAAAATTATTTACAATATTATTAAAATAGAATTATTAAATGTTTTAAAAATATATATTAACATTTGTAAAATTGAAATTTAAATAAAAAATATTTAATATTTTTATTACATTTTAGATGCTAAAATATAAAATGTTTAATATTTAAATGTTAATTTTATATATATTAATTTACTTAACAAAATTGAAAGAAAAATTTCATGTAATATTAGAATTTTTAATTGTGAAATTATTATATTTAATTATTAATTGAATATAATTTTTTAGATTCGATTGTTAAATAAAATAAAATTATTTACAATATTATTAAAATATAATTATTAAATGTTTTAAAAATATATATTAACATTTGTAAAATTGACATTTAAATAAAAAATATTTAATATTTTTATTACATTTTAGATGCTAAAATATAAAATGTTTAATATTTAAATGTTAATTATATATATATTAATTTACTTTCCTAAAATATTTGTAATATTTTTAAATATCAATTTTAAAAGTATTAATATTTTAGAATATAGATATTAGAATAAAATATTTAATAATTATATTCTAATAATATTTTAAATAATTGTATTCTATTTAAAAAATTAAATCTAAAAATTATATTCAATTTATAATTAAATTTAATAATTTATAATTGAATTTCAAAAATAATTAATAAAAATATCAATTTTAGAAAAAATATTAGTACAATTTTTATAAAAGATATTAAATTTGTTGTCAATTTGAAAGAGACAAAATTGATTCATTTTAACCAAAATTGGGACAAAAATGAACAAAAATAACGAATATAGGGACTAATTTGAAAAAAAAACAACTTATATAAAGACTAAATTGAACAAAAAAAACACAACCATTAACTGACGTGACACTAACATTGACACATGACACATGCACAATTATAACTTGACACGTGGACAATTTTTTTTAAAATTAAAAATAAAATAAAAAAAAAGTTGGAACTAACAAATGACATGACATGTACTATTGGAAAACGTTAATTATTTAAATATTATTAATAAAATTGACTAAATTAACTAAAATTTGACAAAAATGAAAACATATTGAACCTAAATAAAAAATAGAACAAAATTAAACAAATAAAAAAAATAAAGACTAAATATATTTAAGCCTATATTAACTATACTTACAAGATACTTTGAGGGTGTCTTAATTCAGACAAAAAATAATCAAAACTTAAATACCAACCCAGAGAGTCAAACCCTTCCCATTTAGACACTGGTGTATTTTCTGTACTATAAAAGGACCATCTCACACGTGACACACGTGACACACATAACAAATTATTGAAAGAGAGTTTCTATTTAAAACAATCATACAAATCTATACAACATGTAACCATTATGAGATTTGTCTCCGGTCTCACCTGCATTTACCTTATGGTTACAACAATCTCTGAACACACCTTTATTTTAGAACCTATGTGATAAAAGTACCCAAAAGTTTAAATTTCATACATCTCTTGCATTAAAAAATCATAATAAAATTCATATATCTCGTGTAGGATATTAGAAGAACCTATCATTATAAAATCAGGGATAATAAATATATTACTAAATAATACTTAAATAATGAAACCCTAATACGTCTAATGACTATAAAAATACTTTTAAAATTGATGAATAGTCGAAATTAATAACTTTAACTTTTCATAATAATTAACAATAATTAACTAAGAGTATGATTTTAACTTTAAAATTACTCACATGTTTAGAAAAGAAAGCAAGTGTATGTGCGAACAAATTGACCAACATAGTATTGATTTATGTGTCGAGTTCGTTAGACATTCCAGTTTATTCTTAGCTTGTTCCTATGATTATTTTTTAGAAACAGGTTTGGTATATTTAAATTTGCTTATGGTTGTTTGTTTTGTAATTACACGGGCCTTGACTTAAACCCTCCCACATTCTACTTCTTTTTCCCTTTTTTATGTTATTTAACCATATATTAAAAGTTTTATATTAATTAGAGATAAGGTGAATTTCATCTTAAATGTCAATTTTGTAAATTTTGATTTAGATTTAAAATTTATTTCTTATCATAATATCATAGTAATGAGTTAAAGTTTATTTTAAAAAAAATATTATTTGTTGGATTTATTGTTCTACCTGCTATTAAATTATTCATGTCTTTTTACACTTGAGTGTATATCCCATAACATGAGTGGGATATATTAAAAGTCTCACATCAACTAAAAATAAAACTAATTTACCGTATATAAATATGTGCAAATATCATCTTTTATGTTAGTTTTATATGATTGAGTTAAGATTAACGTCTAATTCTTAACTATCTCTTGAGCTGGATGTTTAAAGATGACAATTTAAAAGAAAAAAAAATTAAGAGTTGTACTATTTTACATAAATTATTTTAAAATTCATACTATTGTGATTTCTTACTACTTCATAATATATACTAACTCTTGAATTACACAATTATACTTTTTAAATGGCCCTAATAAATTACTCACGAACATCATGCAGATAAACACCATTATAACAAAAAAATAAATTGAGACTATTTCTATAATTTTTCTACTTGCATGATGGCAAAAAAACCTCTATAAATAGCCTTCACATTAGAGAGGAATCCTCAAGTTGTTCAATCTCCATTTCACACCCTTCTTCAATTCTGTCTTGAACACTTTGATAATGTCTTCATTGCTCTTGTTTGCTTTGGTGTTTTGCGGCCAACTCATGGCTGCATTGAACACACCATTGCCACCTCCAAGCTATGGAGATCAAGTTTCCATTCTGAGCATAGATGGTGGTGGCATCAGAGGAATTATTCCTGCCACTGTTCTTATTCACTTGGA